>Ga0209631_10000081_pt1 | contig 121164 bp, 116 predicted proteins | sample COG_08_FD_184752 | JGI IMG/M metagenome (GOLD analysis project Ga0209631, IMG submission 184752) | Pelagic Microbial community sample from North Sea - COGITO 998_met_08 (SPAdes) (version 2) | ecosystem: Environmental > Aquatic > Marine > Neritic zone/Coastal water | place: Helgoland, sampling...
TCAATAAATTCAATAATATTCATAGCTCTTAATTTTATACAAATCAAGAGACTCAGAACGTAATCAATTTACGTTCTGGTAAACATGCGGACTAGCAGATAATTTATAGAAAATTATAAGCTATTAAAGATTACTTTTGTTTTTAAAATAAGTTGGGAGCTCAGACCCCAAACCAAAAAACGAGGCGAAACCGAAAAGCCAAACGAGTAGGAAAAATTTAATTTTTATAGAATGAAAAATGTTTTCAAAGTGTTAATACTAACGGTTTTAGTGGCTACTCTTGCAAGCTGCACCAGCCTCAACAATGTAGTTAGAGAACCAAATACAAGGGTACTTCTAAACATGTCTGATTTTTCTCTTTCCAAGCAAGTTTCAGCTGAAGCCAAAACTGTGAAAGTTTTAGGTATAGACTGGTCAAGAATTTTTAAGGTTAACACAGGAGAAGTTAATCAAGATGGTAAAGCAGGTGTAAGTGCTGTAAGTGCAGCAAGTATTCCAGTAATAGGATCCTTTATTGGTGATAAAACGGAAAGTTATGCTCTTCATGAATTAATCACAAGCAACCCCGGTTATGATGTTGTTTTCTACCCACAGTTTGAAACCAAAAAATTTGCACCAGGATTAGGTTTGTTTTATAATGTTACAACAGTAAAAGCAACAGCTAGACTAGGTAAGTTGCAAGGTAAAAATCCTCGTTATAAAAGCAACGAATAACACCTTATTTGGAAATATAGCTGGGATTAATACTATGTTGATGCCCGATACTATATCGGTGTTTTTTAGTCAGTTTATATCTTATAATCATAGGATCCCATATTCTCTACATTAAGCCCTTCTAAAGTTAAGAAGGGCTTTTTATTACCACCCATCCTCAAAATAAGTTAATCCGAACCATCTTCTATTGATTATTGAACAAATACCACGACTTTCGCGTCCTGAAAGAAATACATCGTGTTTAAACGTATCCTATATCTAATTTTATTGTTGAGTTTCACTACTCAAACAGCATTTTCTCAAGGCGGAAGACCTCAAGGAAAGGGAGGCGGTAAAAAAGGTGGAAATACATTTTCTATTCTTGGAAAACTGGTGGATGAAAATCGGAATGCAATTCCATATGCTTCTATTGCGGTATACAACTCCAAAGACTCAACACTAGCTGCTGGATTAGCATCTGGTGGAGATGGTTTCTTCGATGTTCAGGTAAGACCAGGTAAATACTACGCTCAAATTAGTTTCTTGTCTTTTGAAACTGAAGTGATTTCCGACTTAAATGTTACCAATGCAGATATCAATTTGAAGGCAGTAACGATGCATCCATCCGCTACTTCTTTAGAAACAGTAACTATTGAGGCCGAGCGACCACAAATGGAATTGAAGTTGGATAAAAGAGTCTATAATGTCGATAAAGATCTTACTAATCGAGGTCAGACTACTGCTGGAATTTTAGAAAACATTCCTTCGGTAGATGTTGATGTTGAAGGGAATGTGAGTTTAAGAAACAGCCAAAATGTAAGAATCCTAATTGACGGACAACCCGCAGCGCTTATGGGAATGAGTAACGGCGAAGCGTTTAAAATGATTCAAGGCGATATGGTTGAAAAGGTGGAGATAATTACCAATCCTTCAGCAAGATACGATGCAGAGGGTGAGGTTGGAATTATAAATATTGTGCTCAAAAAAGAAAAGAAAAAAGGACTGAATGGGGTTTTTGAAGTTCGGGCTGGATTTCCAATAAACGCAGGAGCAAGCTATACGTTGAATTATCGAAAAAAGAAATTCAACTTCTTTACGGGTTATGGCTTGAATTATCGTGAACGACCAGGGCAAGGAACCACTTATCATGAATTTTACAGACCCGATACAACCTTTGGTTATCGATCAGAAAGAAACCACAGTCGCAATGGATTTAATCAAAACATTCGATTGGGAGCGAGCTATCAATTCAATAAGTACAACGCACTCACCATTTCAGGAAACTACAGCAACGGCGCAGGAGTAAATGATGCACAATTGATTTATGAAGATTTTGGAATAAACTCTGAAATCAGCCAAACGGTGAATCGAGATGAAGTTGAAGATCAGCGGAACAATATGAGTCGAGGCCAATTGAATTATACCAAAACCTTTAAGAAAAAGGAAATGAAATGGACCATTGATGTTTCGGGTTTTACCAACTTTAGCTTTGAAGACGCTGATTTGAATGAGGTTAGCACCAGTCCGCTGACTCCTAACATTATCCAAAAAGCAATTACTGAAGAGGAAGGAAGTAACCTAACCATGCAGTCTGATTTTGTGTTTCCTTTTCTAGAAGATGGTAAAGGAGAGCTGGGGGTAAAGGGTAACCTAAGAGCAATCAACAACAATTTTGATATTTCACAATTCGATGGAGTTGAGTACGTTCCAGATCCCGTTTTTAATAACGAAATGGCTTACACCGAAGATGTTTATGCGGCTTATGCTATGGCTGGAAATAAAACCAAGAATTTTTCTTATCAACTCGGTGTTCGTTTGGAGTACACTGATATTGTAACGGAATTCAAAAGAACAAATGAAAGAAACCAAAGAGATTATTTGAACTTGTTTCCAAGTGTAAACTTGTCTTATGAGTTTCAAAACAATCAGTTTATCCAATCCAGTTATTCGAAAAGAATATCACGCCCCATGCATTGGTATTTGTATCCATTTTACAACCTTAGCGATAATCGTAATATTTCAACGGGAAACCCAAACTTGAACCCCGTGTTTACCGATGCATTTGAAGTAGGATACATGAAACGCTGGGAAAAGGCTAATATTTTGGTTAGCCCCTATTACCGTTACTCTACTGGAACTATTGAACGTATTTTATTAGCCGATTCAGCGGGAATCAACACTCGATTTCCAATAAACTTGGGTATCAGAAATTCTTTTGGACTGGAAGTATCGGGAAGTCTAACCTTACAGGAATGGTGGAATGTGAACGGAAGTTTCAATTTTTTTAGAGCCATTACTGATGGAGAATACCAAGGCCAGCAATTTTCTGCTGACACTTATGCTTGGTCTAGCCGAGTAGTAAGTAAATGGAAAATTTGGGAAAAGCTTTCTTACCAAACGTCTTTAAACTACCGTTCCAAGGAGAAAACGACACAAGGAGAGCAACTGGCGCGTTACAACATAGATATGGCTGCGGCTATTGATGTTTTAAAAGGAAACGGAACGCTTACGCTTTCTGTTCGAGATATACTGAATACAAGAAAAAGAATCAACATAACCAATGGGCCTGACTTTTACGACAAGTCCGAATTTCAATGGGTTTCTAGGTATACTGTATTTACCTTTTCGTATAGGCTCAACCAAAAGAAAAGACCGCAACGTGGCGGAGGTGGTTACGGCGAAGATGAAGGTGGGTGAGAAATTTCATTTTGAAAGTAATAATCTAATCCTAGTCACCGTCATGCTGAATTTAGTTCAGCATCTCTAGTAATTTGAAAAATTAGATTCTGAAACAAGTTCAGAATGACGAAATCTGAAGTATTAATCGGCTAATTCCTCAGCAAACTGCAACAACTTCCCTTCTTCAAACTTATTGGCAATTAGTTGCAAACCAAACGGCATTCCGTTGCTGTGCGTAAATAAAGGAATTGAAACGCCTGGAACACCTGCTAAATTAGCTTGAACTGTAAAAATGTCTTCCAGATACATCGCAATTGGATCGTTTCCGTGTGAACCAATTTTAAATGCAGTATGTGGAGTAGTTGGCGTTAAAATAAAATCATATTCCGACAGGATTTCAAAAGTTTTGTTCTGAATTAAGCGTCGTACTTTCTGAGCTTTAGAATAATAAGCGTCGTAATAACCTGCACTCAATACAAACGTTCCAAGCATTATTCTGCGTTTTACTTCTGTGCCAAATCCTTCAGATCGAGATTTGGTATAAGTTGTATCCAAGTCAACAGCGTTTTCCGAACGATAGCCGTAACGCATTCCATCAAATCGAGAGAGGTTACTTGAAGCCTCAGCGTTTGAAAGCACATTATAACAAGGTACCAGCTGATCTAAATAAGGAAAAGAAAAGGGTTCAACCGTATGACCAGCAGCTTTTAGTTCTTCTATTTTATTTAGGTGAGCCGTTTTTACTTCAGGATCAAGTCCTTCCGCATCGAAGCATTCTTGTAAGTAGGCAATCTTGTGTTTTTTGGAAGCTGCAGCTAAGTCTAGTTTGTTGCTGCTTAAGGTGCTGTCAAATTCATCTTGCCCAGCCACAACTGATAACACAGCTGACATATCCTCCACCGAATTGGCAAAAGGGCCAATTTGATCCATTGACGAGGCGTAAGCAATTAGGCCGTGTCTCGAAATTGTACCGTAAGTTGGTTTCAACCCAAACACACCACAAAAGGATGCTGGCTGGCGAATACTTCCACCGGTATCAGAACCTAAAGAAACCAAACAGGTATTTGCTGCTACTGCTGCTGCAGAACCTCCAGAACTTCCTCCGGGCACGCAGGTTGGGTCATGTGGGTTTTTTACAGGACCATAGGCAGACTTTTCGTTGGAAGACCCCATTGCGAATTCATCACAATTTAACCTTCCAATAAACAGTGCATCTGCTTCCAAAAGCCGCTCAACAACGGTTGAGGAATAAACCGATTCAAACCCCTCTAATATTTTACTCGCTGCAGAAACTTTATGTCCAGCGTAGCAGATGTTGTCTTTTAAGCCGACAACCATTCCTGCTAGCGGCCCAGCAGTATTAGCATTGATTTTTTTTTGTATTTGCTCGGCCTTTTCTAAAGCTTCGTCTTTCCAAACTTCCAGATAGATGTTTAAATCAGAAGTTTTTTCAATCTCATTTAAATATGAATCAACCAATTCAGGAAGGGTGTATTCACCATTCTTAATATTGGATTGAATAACTGTAAGTTTTTTAGGAAATTCCATCTTTTACTAAACGTAAAAGGGCAACTCGATAGCTATCGGGACTGCCCTTAGATTTTCACTCAATTAAGCAAGCGAGTTACTTATCGGTTTCTTTTTTATCAGCATCCTCTTCTTTAGACGCGTTTTTAAACTCTTTCATCCCACTTCCAAGTCCCTTCATCAATTCAGGAATTTTTTTCCCTCCAAATAAAAGAAGAACTACAACTATAATGAGTACGATTTGCCAAGGACCAATTGCCATTTTATACGTATTAAACGGTGAATAATCAAGGCGCAAAGGTAGTAAATAAAGCCTAGTTTTGCTCGTGATACTATGGAGAATAACGATAACCAAAAAGAGGAGGAGAAAAAGAATCTTTCGATAATAAACTACTCTGGTTTGGGCCTTCAAACAGTTCTTATAATTGGTCTAGGGGCTTATGGAGGCAGCCTTCTGGATGCAAAGTATCAACTTGATAAAAGCTGGTTTACTTTATTATTTGTTCTCGTTTCCGTTACAATTAGCATCGCATATACCATTCGAACATTGAATAAGTGGAACAAATAAAGTGAAACACTTCCAAGTACGTCATTCCGTAAACATAGATGAGCAGGACGAGGGACGAGGCCAATGCGAATCTGTTGTACGGAATCTCCCTTTGTATAAATCAAATTACCCTATTGGTTAAGTGTCAGAACTACTAAAATACTCGCTTCAAATTATAGCAACTTGCCTTATAACTTTTGGCATTCATATTCTTGTGTTGTTCTTATTGAATAAACCCCTTTTTGTTAATCAAATATTCACAGCTTATACAGGCAACCTTTTACTGGCCATAATTATTGTTGTCGGAATCATAAAGGCTCCCCTTATGTACAATGATAGTCTTGGTTTTTTATTCTTATTTGGCAGCCTTTTAAAGTTTGGTTTTTTTTCCCTTGTGTTTTACTCTAATTTTAAGTCAGATGGAGCCATTCAACGTACCGAATTCTTTACCTTTTTTACCCCCTATGCAGCCTCTCTAATTGTTCAGACTAAGTGTCTGACTGATAGGCTTTCGAAATAATTTTCATATAAAAAATTAATTGATTTTAGAATGCTTTGAATAAGTCCATTGTTGACTAAAAAAAACATTTACTTTTGCACAAAATTTAGAAACGTCATCAGACAGGTAATTATGCAGTTCACAAGAACCCTATTTTTTCTAGCTGTTTTAGTTTTGAGCCAACCGGTATTTCTAAACGCTTCAAGTCACGCAGAGCTTGCGTCCGACTCAACCGAATCTGCACAAGTAGTATCTCATGAAGGAATGAGTATGAAAGAGGAAATCAAGGCGCATATCTCGCATCACTTGCAAGATGTTCACGATTTTCATTTGTACACAGATACAGAAACAAATACTCATGTAGGCTTTCCTCTTCCAATTATTCTGATTGATGATGGAATTCAAATCTTTTCTTCGTCTAAGTTTCATCATGGCGAATCAGTTGCAGAGAATAACGGCAATTACTATAAACTGTACCACGGTAAAATTTACAAAACAGATGCAGCAGGAACTTTAGAGGTGCACGATGGCCACGTTCATGGAGAAAAGCCGCTTGATTTTTCAATTACTAAAAACGTTTTTAGTATAATGGCGTTTGCCCTGATGCTTATTCTTTTATTTACTGGTGCTGCTAGATCATATAAAAAGAGTTTAGTGCCTAGTGGCTCAGCAAAGTTTCTAGAGCCACTAATCATTTTTGTTAGAGACGAAATTGCAATTCCAAACATTGGAGAGAAGCACTATAAACGTTTTATGAGTTATTTGTTGACCGTGTTCTTTTTTATATGGCTGGTTAATTTATTTGGACTGACTCCTTTAGGCATTAACGTAACGAATAGCATCTCGGTAACTTTTGCTTTGGCGATAATGACATTTGTAATCACACAATTCAATGGAAAATCAGAATATTGGAAACATATTTTTTGGATGCCTGGGGTTCCTGTTCCAATGAAGATCTTGTTGGCGCCAATTGAATTGTTAGGCGTGTTTATTAAGCCCTTTGCTTTACTTATTCGTTTGTATGCAAATATTACTGCAGGCCATATAGTTTTGATGAGCCTAATAGGGTTAATGTTCATTTTCCACAGTTGGATTGGAAGTACACTTTCTTTTGGTTTATCTGTGTTTATATCACTTATAGAATTACTTGTTGCTGCTTTGCAGGCGTATATATTTACAATGTTAACTGCTCTCTACTTCGGTAGTGCAGTCGCAGAGCATGAACATCATTAATAAAGACTATTGTTAATTTAAATTTAAATTGTTATGGAAATTCCAGCTATTGTAGGTGCAGGATTGGTTGTTATCGGAGTAGGAATGGGTATTGGTAGAATTGGTGGATCGGCTATGGAAGCTATTGGTCGTCAGCCAGAAGCTACAAACAAGATCCAAACTGCTATGCTAATTGCTGCGGCACTTATCGAAGGAATCGGATTTGCTGCATTATTCGCAGTGTAATTTATTACTCAACACTTCCAGCGGTTGGCTGGAGGTGTTGTTTTTAAGTTCATTTTAAACAACAAATTGTTTTGGAAAAATTAATCGAACAGTTTTCAGTTGGCCTTTTCTTTTGGCAAACGATTTTATTCTTGGTGCTTGTTTTCATACTTAAAAAGTATGCTTGGAAGCCAATCTTGGATTCAGTTTCTGAAAGAGAAGACACCATACGGGAATCTTTGGATTCTGCTGAAAACGCAAAAAAAGAATTAGCTGAATTACAGTCAAAAAACGAAAGCTTAATTGCTGAAGCAAAAATCGAGAGAGATGCATTGCTAAAAGAAGCGAGAGAGTTGAAGGATAAGATTGTTGGTGAAGCTAAAGGAGAGGCAAAAGAAGAAGCTGACAAAATAGTTCAAGCTGCACATTCTGCAATTGAAGCTCAAAAAGCAGGTGCAATTGCTGAAATGAAATTAGAAATGGCTAGTCTTTCAATTTCTATCGCTGAGAAAATTATTCGCAAAGAATTAGCTAATGATGACAAGCAGCGCGCACTGGCTAACGAATTAGTTGCAGATTTAAAACTGAACTAGGATGGTTGCAAATAAAGTCGCTAGAAGATATGCAAAGTCATTAATGTTATTAGCTCAAGAGCGTAACGAGCTTGAGAAGGCATTGATGGACATGCAGTTAATTCAGAAAGTGATTGGCGAAAACCATGACTTAAGAGCAATGTTCAAGAGTCCGGTGATCAAGACCTATAAGAAGCTCAATATCGTGGACCGAGTATTTGGAAACGATTTAGGTGACTTAGTTAAAGGTTTTGTAAAAATCATTACACAAAATAAGCGCTCTAATTTACTAGAAGAAATTGCAGTTGGCTTAACAGATTTGTATAACGAATACAATCAAGTTGTGGTTGCACACGTTAAAACCGCTACTGCGATGGACGATGCGCTAAGAGCAAAAATTACTTCTATTGTAGCAACTATGGACCACAAGTCGATAGAGTTAGTTGAAGAAGTTGATCCGGACTTAATTGGCGGTGCAGTGTTAAGGGTTGGTGATGCTCAAATAGACGCATCGGTAGCCAGACAGCTGCAAGAATTGAAGATAGAATTACAGGAATCGAATTATAAAAACAAGTAGGGCTAGACCCAAATTAATAAATACATCATGGCGGATTTAAAACCTGCAGAAGTTTCAGCAATACTTAGAGAAGAGTTAGCTGGATTTAGAACAGAGGCTGAATTAGAAGAAGTTGGTACCGTGCTCCAAGTAGGAGATGGAATTGCTCGTATTTATGGTTTGTCTAATGTGCAAGCTGGTGAGCTTATCGAATTCCAAACAGGTCTTAAAGGGATAGTATTAAACCTAGAAGAAGATAACGTAGGGGCTGTACTTTTAGGTCAATCTAAAGGAATTAGAGAAGGTGCTACTGTAAAAAGAACTGGATTAATTGCTTCTATCAATGTTGGTGAAGGAATTGTTGGTCGTGTTATTGACGCATTGGGTAATCCAATCGACGGAAAAGGTCCTATTCAAGGTGAAACGTTTGAAATGCCAATTGAAAGAAAAGCGCCAGGAGTTATTTATCGTCAGCCAGTAACCGAGCCTTTACAAACTGGAATAAAAGCTATTGACGCAATGATACCGGTTGGAAGAGGTCAGCGAGAGCTTATCATTGGTGACCGTCAAACTGGAAAAACAACAGTTGCGATTGATACTATTATTAATCAAAAAGAATTTTACGATGCTGGCAAACCAGTATATTGTATTTATGTGGCTTCAGGCCAAAAAGCCTCTACAGTTGCACAGATCGTTAAAAAGTTAGATGATGCTGGTGCAATGGCATATACTACTGTGGTTGCTGCCAATGCTTCTGACCCTGCTCCAATGCAGTTTTATTCTCCATTTACCGGGGCTGCTGTAGGTGAGTATTTTAGAGACACAGGTCGTCCAGCACTGATTGTTTTTGATGATTTATCTAAGCAAGCGGTTGCATATCGTGAGGTGTCTCTTCTTTTAAGAAGACCTCCAGGACGTGAGGCGTACCCAGGTGATGTATTTTACCTTCACTCAAGACTATTAGAGCGTGCCGCAAAAGTGATAAACGATGACAAGATTGCTGCTCAAATGAACGATTTGCCTGATTCACTTAAAGACAAAGTAAAAGGTGGCGGTTCGTTGACCGCATTACCTATTATTGAGACTCAAGCTGGTGACGTTTCAGCATATATTCCTACTAACGTAATTTCGATTACAGATGGACAAATTTTCTTAGAGTCAGATTTATTTCTTTCAGGTGTTCGACCTGCGATTAACGTAGGTATTTCAGTATCGCGTGTTGGAGGGTCCGCTCAGATTAAGTCAATGAAAAAAGTTGCTGGTACGCTTAAGTTAGACCAAGCTCAGTATCGTGAACTAGAGGCTTTCTCTAAATTTGGATCTGATCTTGATGCTGCTACAACTCGTGTGCTTGAGAAAGGAAAGCGTAACGTTGAAATCTTGAAGCAAAAAGAAGGCTCTCCAATGACCGTTGAGAAGCAAACAGCGATTATTTACTTGGGAACTAAAGGCTTGTTGGGTAACGTGCCTGTTGATAGAATCAAAGAATTCGAAGAAGAATTCTTGAACTTTATGGAAGAAAAACACCACAGTGTTTTAGAGGAGTTGAAGTCTGGTAAAATCCACGAAGGAATTACCGATGTTCTTGAAGACGTAAGTCACGATTTATCTTTGAAATACAAAACGAAATAGTAACCTTATACTTTAGGCGATATGGCAAATTTGAAAGAAATACGTACGAGGATTACATCGGTAAATTCTACCATGCAAATTACCTCTGCCATGAAAATGGTTTCTGCTGCAAAATTGAAAAGAGCGCAGGACAGTATTACTCAAATGAGACCTTATGCCCAAAAGCTGCAACAAATGTTGGGTAACCTTACCGAAACTATGTTGGAAATGGAAAACCCATATGCAACAGAGCGTCCTGTAAATAAGGTTTTGGTTATTGCTATAACTTCTAACAGAGGGTTATGCGGTGGATTCAATGCAAACATCATTAAACAAGTTGCTCGTTTATCTGCAACTGAATTAGCGGGAAAAGAAGTAACGCTTTATCCAATAGGAAAAAAAGCTGCAGATGCGTTTAAGCGAGATGCAAGATTGTATTCAGGAGAAGCACTAATGAACCATACTGAAGCGTGTACCATTTTTGATGATATGAATTATCAAAAGGCCGCTGATATTTTTCAGCCGGTAATGGATACTTATGCTGCAGGTAGCTTTGATGAGGTGTTGGTGATATACAATCAATTTAAAAACGCGGCTACTCAATTGGTAACGACAGAAAGCTTACTTCCTGTTAAAGCAGATGAAAACGCAGTTGCGAGTTTGGAAAACAACGATTATATTTTCCAACCTGGGAAAGAAGAGTTGTTGGAAGTTCTTATTCCAACGGCTTTAAAAACGGCATTTTACAAAGGACTTAAAGATTCTTTGGCCTCTGAACACGGAGCTCGAATGACTGCTATGCACAAAGCAACAGATAACGCTTCTGACTTACTAGGAGACCTTAAGTTGACTTACAACAAAGCGCGTCAAGCAGCTATTACTACAGAGATTCTGGAGATTGTTGGAGGTGCAGAAGCACTTAACGGATAAGGGGAAAATCATGTTGACATAAAAAGCCAATTCGAAAGAGTTGGCTTTTTTGATTTAGTTCGTACTCTTGTTGAAATGAAAAAAGTCGATATTGTAATCATAGGTCAGGGTATAGCAGGAACTTTGCTTGCTTTTGAGCTCTTGAAAAAAGGGATTGACTTTCTGGTAGTGGATAATAATCACAAACATGCTTCGAGCACAGTTGCGGCGGGCCTGTACAACCCCGTGGTATTTCGAAAACCCACCTTAGGGTTTAACGTTCAAAATGTTCTGCCCTTTGCGCTAAGTAAATACCAAGAGTTAGAAGCAGTTTTAGACGCTCATTTTCTTTTTAAACGCCCCTACTGGAAATTCTTTGAGAACTATAAAACTATAAATAACTGGGAGGCTAAAGCTGCCGAAACGAAATTCAATGAATACATAAATTTACCTTTACTAAAAAGTCCAATTTCCGGCGTACTGAATGAACTTCCCTATGCCGAAACGAAGTTTACGGGCAATGTTAACCTACCCCATTTCTTAGAGCGAAGTCGAGCATACCTGGAAAGCGAAAAACGAATAATTAATGATGAATTAGTTGAAATAATTACTGATGTGGAAACAGAAGTAAAGCTTTCAAAGGAAGAATCAATTAAATGTGCACGCGTCATTTTGGCTAGAGGTCATCAAGAACAGGATAAAAAGGAGTTTGCTTATACCACAATAGGGGCAACAAAAGGGGATATTCTTACTATTAAATGTCCGGATTTAAAATGCGATTATACTTTAAGCAGGGGTTTTTTCATTTTGCCAATTGGGAATGATTTGTATAAACTTGGGGCAACTTACGATTGGGAAGATAAAAGCTATAAACCCTCAGAAAGCGCTAAAAACGAGCTCATTAAACGTTTTGAGAATCTAGTGAGCTTTCCGTATGAAGTGGTGTTGCATGAAACAGGCTTACGACCAGGAGCAAAAGATAGAAGGCCTTTAATTGGTGAACATCCAGTGCAAAAAAACCTATTTATTTTTAATGGACTTGGAAGTAAAGGAGTGTTACTTGCGCCTTTTTACGCCAATCAATTAGTGAATCATATTTTTGAAGCTGCGCCAATTGATGATGAGGTAAATGTTGAACGAATGAAAAATTACTATGGCAATATTGAAAATTGAGCACCTCGGAATAGCAGTTAACGATGCATCTGCTGCTAAAAAAGTTTTTGAACAACTACTAGGAAAACCCTCCTTTAAAGAGGAGTTGGTTGAAAGTGAATCGGTGAATACTATTTTTTATGAACTTGGTGAATCAAAACTTGAGTTACTTGAAGCTACCGATGAGAGCAGTGCAATTGCCAAGTATTTAGGAAAGAATCGGCCTGGAATTCATCATATGGCAGTTTTAGTAGATGATATATATGCAGAAGTCAAACGATTGCAAGAGCTAGGCTTTCATTTTATCAACCCGGAACCTAAGCAAGGCGCTGACAATAAACTGATTGTTTTTATTCATCCAAAATCAGCAGGAGGCATTCTTTTAGAGTTATGTCAAGAGATAAACGGCAAATTATTAGGTTAAAATGCAAACTTTTTTAGCTTTGCCAATCGTTGAAAAATCCTAAACGATTAATAATGAAATATTTAATTATAGGAATAAAGGTTTTAACCATTGCGACACTAGCGTTTATAAATCCGAAAAACGATTTTAAGACAATTAGTGCTGGAACCAAAGCACCATTAACAACATTAGAAATGGCAGCAACCACTGGTTCAACCGTTTCTTTGGAGCAACTGAATAAAGAAAATGGCTTATTGGTAATATTTTCATGTAATACTTGCCCATTTGTGGTTGGAACAGGAGATAAAGAAGGTTGGGAAGGGCGCTACAATGAAATTAACGAATTGTGTACTTCATTTAAAATTGGTTCTGTTTTAGTAAACTCGAATGAAGCGAAAAGGCCTACAGGCGGTGATAACATGGAGGATATGATTGCTCGTGCTGAAAAAATGAACTACAAAATGACTTATGCATTGGATTATGACTCTAAGCTCGCCAACGCTTTTGGAGCTAAAACTACTCCTCATGTTTTCCTGTTTGACGAAGACTTGAAACTGATATACAGTGGAAAAATTGATGATAACGTGAACAGCAAAGAAGCGGTAAAGGAATCTTATCTTAGAAGTGCTATTACAAATCACATTAACGGGAAAGATATAGACCCTGATAATACTCCAGCATTGGGTTGTAGTATAAAGAGAGAGGGGTAATTGTCAATAAATACTGAAAACGAAAGGGGGATATGATTTATTCATAGCCCCCTTTTTTATTCCTTTGAATTAAATTAATAGTTGATGAATGTATTACTTTTAGGTTCAGGAGGAAGAGAATTTACCTTCGCTTGGAAATTCAAGCAAAGCCCTCTTTTAACTAACCTTTATATTGCGCCTGGAAATGGAGGTACTGATCAGTTTGGTGAAAACCTAGCAATTAATCCGGAGGATTTTTTAGAGGTAAAAACTGCAATTTTAAGACTCAAAATAAATTTGGTTGTAGTAGGTCCTGAAGCTCCTTTAGTAGGGGGACTTAAAGATCAAATTAAAGCTGATCAGGAACTACAAGGGGTTTTAGTTTTAGGTCCAGATAAGTTTGCAGCTGCCCTTGAAGGAAGTAAAGACTTTGCAAAACAATTTATGGTGAAGTATGGTATTCCGACATCGGCTTATAAAACATTTACCGCCGAAACATTAGAGCAAGGTTACCAGTTTTTAGATGCTCTTTCAGCGCCTTATGTATTAAAAGCTGACGGCTTGGCTGGGGGTAAGGGAGTTTTAATTATTCAAGACTTAACCGAAGCCAAGCAAGAGCTAAAATCAATGCTAACCGAAAGTAAGTTTGGAAAAGCATCTCAAACGGTTGTAATTGAAGAGTTTTTGGAGGGCGTTGAACTTTCAATTTTCACACTTACAGACGGTAAAAATTACGTAGTACTGCCAGAAGCAAAAGACTACAAGCGCATTCACGATGGTGATAAAGGTTTAAATACTGGTGGAATGGGAGCGGTATCTCCAGTTCCGTTTGCGCAAGGTGAGTTTCTAGAAAAGGTAAATGAGAAAATCATTAAACCAACAATGGCTGGAATTGCTGCTGAAGGATATGACTATAGTGGGTTTGTGTTTTTTGGCCTAATCAATAAAGGAGGAGAGCCTTTTGTAATTGAGTACAATGTTAGAATGGGAGATCCAGAAACAGAGGTTGTACTTCCCCGAATTGATGAGGATTTACTAAAACTTTGTGCTGATGCTGCTTCTGGAAAGCTGGAGAGCAGACTTTTAAACTTATTATCTCAAACCGCATTAACAGTGATGCTAGTTTCGGGGGGCTATCCAGAGGCCTTTGAAAAAGGGAAGGAAATTTCAGGCTTGGAAAAAATAAAGGATGGACTACTCATTCATGCTGGAACTAAACAAGAAAATAAGCAAGTGCGCACTTCTGGTGGAAGAGTTATTACTTGCACTGCATTTGGAAATAGCATAGAAGGAGCACAAAAAAAGGCTTACCAAATGGCAAGCCTTATATCTTTTGAAAAAATGTTCTACCGAAAGGACATCGGTAACGATCTTTTATAATTTATTCTGCTGAAGGTGTGTTTTTATTTTCTTTAGCATATTTCATCAACTGGCCAATCAACATTAGCAAGATTCCTCCTCCTACACACATAAGGAAGTAATTAAATGGGTTTCCTAAGGCTTCAAGCCCACCAAATGACCACCAAAAAAAGTCTCCAAGCCCGTAAATCATTTCATTCCAATTCATAATGCTATTATTAAAGTGACAAATTTATAATTTGTAGATAAACAGTGGTTATGAATTTCTCCTTTTTACCTTTGACAGATGCTTCCTAGAGCGCTTAAGAAAAATACCCCTCAAAGTATATCAATAGCAATATTGTACGCTTTGCCTTTTATAGTGCTTATTTTACTGCAGGATATCAAGATTTATGATTGGACAGGCAAAAGTAATTTGAGTGTTTATTTAAACCCAATAAATAATTATAATTGGTTGAATAAGCTTTTTGGAATAAGTTTATTGCTGGGCACTGCAACATACGCTCAATACGTTTATTATAAGTATCGATTATTTGCTAAAGGAAACCAGTTTGTCTTTATTCTGAGCGTCGCATTGTTAGCATGTGGAGCATACGCCGGAGCAGTTTCTCCATGGGCGTTAGGCGCCGCCTTCTTAATCCGATTAATAGATCGATGTTTTGAAATACAAAGATCCAACAATCCGAATATGATCATTGTAGAAGCCTCTTTTACGGCAGGTCTTTTATGGATGATTTCAAGTGAGTTTTTGTGGGTGTTTCCAACAATAATATTAGCGTATTTGTATTCTGGAAGCTTACAGATTAGAGGTTTTTTTATTAGTGTTTTTGGCTTTGTATTGCCTTATTATTTTCTGATAGGTTTAAATTATTTATTTGACTTTCCAGTTATTGTAGATACTTCAGTTCATCTTCCAAGCTATTTTGCACCAAATAACTTACGCGAATTCGTGCTACTTGGAGGGTGTTTACTAGTGCTCATTATCGGGTTTAGGTATCTATTTCAAGCTATTATAATAAATAAGGTAATTATTAAAAACCACTTGGTTTTACTGATTGGCTTTACGGCACTTAGTATAGTATCAGCCTCAATGTCAGCAGCTGGATTTGGAGACATAATTGTCGGCGCTTTTCCTGCATTTGGTGTTCTAGCTGGACTTTATTTTCTTAATGCCAGCAAAGTATGGTTAATGGAAATTACCTTTTTTGTTTGGTATGGTTCGGTACTTTTTTTTGTGATTTAATAGACTGATAGAATAAGCTAACCGCTTGTAAAGTCTTAACTAAAATTTAGAAGCTATTCCGTTAATTTTGTTTCCATGAGACAAGTAGGATCGATTGCTCAATTAGTAATGCTAATAGCACTTACTGGTTTTTTGTCAACCAGTTGCAAAAAAACCTGTGATGACGGTAAAAAAAATCAAGAGGAAGAAGAAGTTGATTGCGGTGGTCCTTGCAAACCTTGTTCAGATTGCAATGACGGAATTCAAAGTGGAACCGAAACGGGCATAGATTGCGGAGGTGATTGTACGCCCTGCTCTTTAGTATATCCCTTCAATAAGGTAGCTTCAGGAACTTCAGTAAGCTTAAAAAAAGTAGAGTGCGCGGGTGTTAACTGCGCAGCGATTGGCGAAGGAGGCTTATTAATAGTAAGCACCGACAAAGGAGTAACTTGGAGCCCCGCAAATACAGGTACAACTGATGAGTTGTTCGGTATTGATATTAGCGGAAATACCATTTTTATTTGTGGTGAAAAGGGTCTTATAAAAAAATCTACCGACTTGGGGCAAACCTTTATTGATATGACCATAAGCAATAGAGATAAGGTTCAGTGGAATGATGTATTGTTATTTAACGACCAAATGGGCATAGTTGGCGGAAGTAAGCTGGCACTTTCATATACAGATGATGGTGGAACTACTTGGAATAGCGTGAAGTATTCTTTCGATTCTCAACGAAGTTATTACGCTTTTTCAATTCCTTCGGACAATGCTTTGTATGTTGTTGGAGATAATAACATTCAGTTATCATCGGATTTTGGAAAAAGTTGGACTCAAATTTCACTATCGGATGACAATCCAGAGCTAAAAAACCTAATTGATGTTCATTACCTATCATCTTCGCGTGCTTTTATAACTGGAGAGCCATCAGTGCTCTTTTCCAGAAACTCTATAGAATGGTACGATAAAGCGCTTTATACAGCTTTTGGTGGAATTTCCTTTGGTTCATCATCAGGGTTGTATGCAGGTCGAGATGTAGCCAACGAAAGGGGTAAAATTCTCGAAACACTGGACTCGGGTATTACATGGAAACAAATACCTGTGGTTGATGAGGGCGTTCGTTTCAATGATTGTTTTATTATTGATGAATCAAACTCAATAGTAATAGGTGAAAAAGGAACAATTCTTCGCCGTTAAAACGGAATATATATGCGTACTGTAGGTATTATTGGTGGCGGCAGCTGGGCTACTGCATTGGCAAAAATACTAACCGAAAACCTAGATTCTTTTCATTGGTGGATGCGCAATGAGGCATCGGTTGAACATTTCAATCAATTTCATAGAAACCCGAACTACCTCTCTTCGGTTCATTTTGTGGGCGATAAAATTAATGTTACAACTGATTTACGCCAAGTAGTAGACGCCTGTGATGTATTAATCATTGCTACCCCCTCTGCGTTTTTGAATGATGTTTTTAAAGATTTTGATAAAACTGGTATGGAAAAGAAAATCATTTTTTCTGCGGTCAAGGGAATTATTCCTGAATACCATGCAATTCCTGCTAAATTCATTCACAAACAGTTTAGAACTCCCTACTCCCAAATTGGAATTATTTGTGGCCCTTGCCATGCTGAAGAAGTTGCTCTGGAGCGACTTTCTTACTTAACCATCGCTTGTGAAACGGATAGTTATGCTCAAGAAATGGCAGACATGCTGGCGTGTCGATATATTAAAACTACGGTTAGTGAAGATTTGTTTGGTTCGGAATTATCTGCAATTTTGAAAAATGTTTATGCTGTAGCGAGTGGTATTTGTCATGGTTTAGGTTATGGAGATAACTTTCAAGCGGTTCTTATTTCTAATGCAATTCAAGAAATTAAACGATTTGTAGACGCCATTAGCCCAGTGCACAGAGATGTTCAATCATCAGCCTACTTAGGGGACTTATTGGTTACTGCGTATAGTCAATATAGTCGAAACAGAACTTTTGGTAGCATGATTGGCCGTGGTTATTCAGTGCGGTCAGCTCAGTTCGAAATGAATATGGTGGCAGAAGGTTATTATGCTGCAAAAGGAATCATAGAAATCAATAAAAAGTTTGGTGTTGAAATTCCAATTTGCGCTTCTGTTTACCGCATTTTGTATGAAAGAATGTCTCCAACCATTGAAATGAAATTGTTAGCTGATAAGCTATTGTAATTAAAAAATTGACGCATTATGAGAAAAATAGTATTGGCCGTTTTAATTGTAGGGTCTAGTTGCTTAATGTCTAAAATAAAAGCACAAACGCCGTTAACTCCTGAAAAACTTTGGGAACTCGGACGAGTTGGAGCACCTGTATTAAGTGCAGCTGGAGACGACGTTTTTTATACCGTAAAAAAGTATGATCTCACCAAAAATGCTGGACAAGCCCAAATATACCGGTCCGACTATAAAGGAAAAAAGATAGAGGCAATTACAAATGTTGAAGGAGCAATTGGCAATATCATTATTAACCCAGCAAGCGGAAAAGTTGGCTATGTTTTTCAGAGTCAACTTTGGGAGATGAATGCGGATGGTTCAAATGCTGCTCAGATAACGGACTTCTCATTTCCAATAAGCAACGTAAAATACGGTCCAAAAGGAGATAAAATTTTATTTACCTATTCGATTAAAGTTGGAGAAAACCCTCCGCATGCTGAATTAACCAAAAGTAATTTCAAAATTTTTGATGATTTAATGTTCCGTCATTGGAGCTCTTGGAATGATAACAGCCACTCACATGCTGCTTATGCATTACTTTCAGAAGCAAAAAACGGAAATGGAATGGTTGATATTATGGACAACGAGCCATTTGATGTTCCTACAAAGCCCTTTGGCGGATCTGAGGACTTAATTTGGGGTCCAAATGGAAATACGATTATATATCAATGCAAAAAGTTCAATGGCGTTGAATACGCTACAAGCACAGATTCCGATTTGTATATGTATGATTTGGAGTCAAAGGAAACTAAAAACATTACCCCAAAAAATCAAGGATACGATACCAGCCCAGTGCTAAGTAAGGACGGCAAAACCTTGGCGTATTTATCAATGAAAAGAGATGGTTATGAATCAGATAAAAACAACCTTATGTTGTATAGTTTTGATACAGATACCCGAGTAAATTTAACCGCCACGCAGGATATAACCGTTTCGGGATTTGATTTTGGCAACGAGAAAAATGTAATCTGGATTTCTTCTCCAAATAACGGAACGTATAAAATTTGGAAACTAACCCATAACGGATCTGATGCAAAAACCATTGAATCGGTAACCAGTGACGTTATGGACTATCGCTCGGTAATGACATTTGGCACGGAATTAATTGTTTCAGGCATGAATATGAACAGAGCAACGGAGTATTATATTTTAGACCCTGAATCGAAGAAAAAGCGCGTGTTAACGCATGTAAATGATGATCATTACAAAACGATTTCGAAAAGTAAGGTGGAGTCTAGAAGGATAAAAACTAGCGATGGAAAAGAAATGCTTACCTGGGTGATTTATCCTCCAGATTTTGATTCCACTAAGAAATACCCTACCATTTTGTATTGTCAAGGAGGCCCTCAAAGTATGGTATCTCAGTTTTATTCTTTTCGTTGGAACTTCCAGTTAATGGCGTCTAAAGGCTATATAATTGTGGCTCCAAATCGCCGTGGATTGCCAGGTTTTGGTCAGGCTTGGAATGAAAAAATAAGCAAGGATTGGGGCGGACAGTCCATTCAAGATTATTTGTCTGCAATAGACGAAGTTGCAAAAGAACCCTACGTGGATAATTCTAGACTAGGAGCCATTGGCGCCAGTTACGGTGGGTATAGCGTCTACTATTTAGCAGGAGTGCATAACAAACGTTTTAAGACCTTTATATCGCATTGTGGTTTATTCAACTTAGAAAGCTGGTATGGAAGTACCGAAGAGTTGTTTTTCGCAAACTTTGATATTGGAGGACCTTATTGGAAAATTCCAAAACCTAAGAGCTACGAGGCTTTTTCACCGCACAAAAAAGTTCAAAATTGGGATACACCATTAATGGTAATTCATGGAGGAAAAGATTTTAGGGTGCCGGAAACTCAAGGAATGGAAGCCTTTACCGCTGCACGTTCAATGGGTTTAAAAAGTAGATTCTTATATTTTCCTGAAGAAAGTCACTGGGTTTTAAGCCCACAAAATGGACTGGTTTGGCACAGAGAGTTTTTTAAGTGGCTGGAAGAGACGCTTTAGAAAAATGAAGTTTGAAAAGTGAAAAAAGAAGAAAGAAAAAAATACAATTTAGAAGAACGACTGATTGACTATTCAGCACAGATAATTTCATTTGCTAAGCAAATGGAGAAAGATTACATTTCAAATTATTTATATGGTCAATTTGTAAGGTCAGGCCTTTCCACAGCCTTGAATTTTGCTGAAGGTCAATCCGCCGAATCACAGAAAGACTATATTCATAAAATGAAGATTGCATTAAAAGAGCTTCGTGAAACTCGCATGAGCTTAAGAATTATTGAAAGAACTGACTTGGTTCAAAACAAAAAACCCTTACAAGAGTTATTGCAAGAAAATAATGAGCTTATTTCTATTTTCGTTAAAAGCGTATCGACGGCTTCAGAAAGATTAAACGTCTTTAAGAAATGATTTTTCCAAAATCACATTTATTCAAATTGCAAAGCCTTGATTCTGACAGTAGTCATAGGGCATCTCTTTTTTCTGTTTCAATTTTCTTTCTTCTCTATTCCCTATGTTAAAAGACATTGATTTTCCGCAGACAAAAGGCGTTTCAATTGCGATTGTGCATGCTAAGGTCGAAAACAAGGACCAATGGGTAGTTAATATTATTAATGAAAATAAGACTCCTATCGAAACTGTTTTGGTAGTGAGTAAGGGTTACGGAACAATTAATGAGAAACCTGTAAAAACCAGCACACTAAGAAGGTCTTTCGATAAAATACCTGCAGGAGGAACACAACAAATTGAGCCGATAATGGAGGAGGTTTTTGCCTTAACAAATGAGTATTGGCTAAGTTTTTACGTAAAGGAAAAGCTATTTGATAAAAAGTTCATTTTTACCGCAGGCTCTATTAGCAAAAAGTTTTTGGTGAATATTCCTATACTTAACGAACAAGGAATTTTACATCCGTAGTGTTATCTATTTTACAATCGGATCAAATACTTCAACTTGCCCAAGCAGCGTTTGGAAAAAGCTATTTGAATCGTGAAACTTTATTGAGTTTTGATGCATCGCATAATTCCAAGATTATTCTAGCAGAGGAAAATGAAGTCGTTATTGGCTTCTCCATCGTGCTGACTTTTAAGAAAGAAGAGTTTTCAAAACACTTATTTATTGATGCCGAACAGCTGCCTGAAGAGGAGTTTTTAGGGTATCGAAAAATGACCGTTATAAAACCTGAAAACAGAGGAAGGGGAATTGGGGCTGAATTAATCCGAAAAGGAGAAGCTTTTATTCAGAAAAATAGCAATACGGTATATTCTTCCATATGGTGCAACGGAAGTGAAGGTAAAATGATGGATTTACTGGAAAAAAACGGCTATCACTGCATAGATAAAAGCGCTAACTATTGGAGTGAAGACAGTTTAAAAAAGCAATACGATTGTGTTATTTGCGGAAAACCTCCCTGCAAATGTGCTGCGTTGATTTATAAAAAGAACCTTATTTTGGAAGTGCAATGAGACTAGATTATTTTAACGAGAAATTTGATGCTATCGTACCATTATCGGGAGGGATTGATAGCACTGCTGCGCTGTACAAAGCACTAAAAGAAAACCCAAATAAAAAATACTTGGTTTTTCGTATTGATATGGTGCATGGAACTAGCGGCCATAGAACCACCCGCGAAGCCTTGGCTACCGAACAAATATTGAATTGGTTAGAGGAAAAAGGTTTCGATAACTTCGGGTTTCGCGAATTACGAATTGATTATTCTGCGCTTGGAATGTTGCCACCTGTTTGGGACAGCGAGGTTGTAAATTTTGCTGCAAGCCTTGTTATACAGGCAAAGCCAGAAATTTCGCAATTTGTTGAAGGAGCTATTCACGATGATTATTTGGAAAAGGGTTTTGACGAAAGATTAGACAAAATTGAAAAGATATTACGTCTGCATACTGGAAAGTCGCTCGAAGAATTAGAAATTTTTTTTCCGTTAAAAGACAAATCTAAGGTTGAGGTAATGCGCTTGCTGCCTCAAGAACTTTTAAATCTAACTTGGAGTTGCCGCTATCCAAAAATTGTTGGACCCTGGGAATTTGGTCGTTGTCATGAATGCCCTCAATGTGGTGTGATTGATAAAGTTATTGAAGAATATCCAAATGAGTTTCCGGAAGGGTTTTAGGAAATTACAATTCTTGTTAGAACCCAATCAATTTAACAACCCAATTATTAATTTCACGATTCAATATTTACTATTATGAAAACAGTTTTAATTACAGGAGCAACCTCGGGAATTGGAAAAGCAACAGCTGAATTGTTGGCTGCAAATGGTTATAATTTGATTCTTACGGGAAGAAGGGAAGAACGCCTCAAGGAACTGCAAGAGACGCTGAGCCATTTAGCAGAAATTCATATTCTAAAATTTGATGTTCGAGATAAAGGCAATATTCCAAGCCTAATTGAAGGACTGCCAGAACAGTTCAAGAAAATTGATGTTTTGATAAACAACGCTGGTAATGCTTACGGTCGAGATCCTATTCATGAAGGGTTAATTGATGATTGGGAGAATATGATAGACATAAATCTAAAAGGCTTACTTTACCTAACTAGAGCTATTTCACCCCAAATGGTTGAACGGAAAAGTGGACACATCATTAACATAGCATCCTTGGCAGGTCGAGAAACCTATCCAAATGGAGCGGTTTACTGTGCAAGCAAAACGGCGGTTAAGGCTGCAACCGAAGGCATTCGAAAAGACCTGAATCCGTATGGTATTAAGGTGAGTTGTATTGACCCCGGATTGGTAGAAACAGAATTTTCAGAGGTTCGATTTCATGGCGATAAACAGGCCGCAGAAAAAGTTTATCAAGGTTACACTCCGCTTACCGCTTTTGATGTAGCCGAAACTATTGAGTTTGTGCTCAGTCGCCCTCCTCATGTAAATATTGCCGATACGCTTATTTTATGTACCGATCAGGCATCGAGCACAATTGTTCGTAAAGGCTAATTTCGGAGTCAACCATAAGTTCGACTTCTACTACCTTTGAAATAGCTATGGCTCCAAAAATCCTCATCATTCGTTTTAGTTCTATTGGAGACATTGTACTTACTACTCCGGTAATAAGAATTGCAAAGCAGCAAGTTGAGGGAGCTGAAGTGCATTTGGTAACCAAAAAGGTCTTTTATCCAGTTGTTGAAGCTAATTCTTATTTAGACAAGGTACATGTGTTAAATGATGACCTTAATACAGTAATAAAGGCTTTAAAAGAAGAACGGTTCACCCATGTTATTGACCTGCACAATAATCTCCGTTCACGAAAAATAAAAAAGGCATTAAAGCTACCCACAAAGAGTTTTACCAAGCTGAATATAGAGAAATGGTTAGCAGTAAATTTTAAACAAATTCACAAACTGCCTAATATTCATATCGTAGATCGATACCTTGAAACACTTTCAGAATTCAATGTAAAAAACGACCAAAAAGGGCTAGATTATTTTATTCCTGAAAAAGATAGGGTTGACTTAAAGAAATTACCTCAAACACACCAAAATGGATATTTAGCTTGGGTTATTGGAGGCTCTTATACAACCAAAATGTTACCCAGTGATAAAGTTGTTGAGGTATTGCGTAGAATTGAAAAACCTGTTGTATTACTTGGCGGACCAGAAGATGCAGAAAACGGAAAATTGATTGCTGGAAAATTGGGCTCAAACGTGTTTAATGCATGCGGAAAATTCAACATTAATCAATCGGCATCGTTAGTGAAGCAGGCCTCAAAAGTATTGTCAAACGATACAGGGTTAATGCACGTTGCAGCGGCATTTAACAAACCTACGTTATCTTTTTGGGGAAATACAATTCCCGAATTTGGAATGTACCCCTATATGCCACAACACCCAGAGCGCTCAACCATAATGCAAGTAGCTGATTTACGTTGTAGACCCTGCTCCAAAATGGGTTATAAAAAATGCCCAAAAAAGCATTTTTACTGCATGAAGTTAATTGATGCGGACAAAGTGGTGGAGTGGGTAAGTGCGAAGCTTTGATACCTGAAACTATTTTGCAGTTTAAATGGAATTAACTACATTTAGGCATTCAAAATCAAAATGTTATGAAAGTTCCATACTTTATATTATTACGAATACAAATGGCATCGTTGTTAACGAAAATTTAGGTTCGATAAACTTACCAAGCCTGAAAATAAGGAGTTTCGATTGGAATCAAAAAGTGCATTGGGAGTTTTTTGAAGGTAAAGATTCACTTACACAAATTGCCAGTCGCCTATTTTCTTCAAATACAACGGTAAGCTATTTATCTCATCATAAAGATTCGGCTTATAAATGGCTTGATGAAAGGTTTAATATGTACAACCTTGACGGTACAAAGAAAAGAGTGTGCAGGTATAGTTTTCTTTCCACACATGGTATAAGTTTAATAGCTTCAACAAAAGATAACGGTTTTGTAGCAAGAGCAAAATCAATACTTTGGGGAGATACAAAGCTAGGTTTCGTCAAAACCGACTCTCTCGGCTTAGTTTACAACACAGATATTATTTGCGATTGCAAAGATTTTAAGGTGGAGGTTTCAGAAGTAAAAGTACCCGAACTGAATGTTCAGGTGTTTCCAAATCCTGCCACCGATAAAATAAACGTGTTACTCTCGCACAAGCAGGAAGCCACCATAACCCTGCACAACCTAAATGGGCAAGTAGTAAAAACCCAAGCGGCCGAGTTTAATTCTAATATTTTCGATATTAGTGAATTGGATAAAGGGCTATATTTTGTTGAGGTCATTTCTCAGAACAGTAAAATAATTAAGAAACTAATTGTAGAGTAGAGCCTCGATTCGTCTTAATCAACGCTCAATAACCTCCATTAACCGTTTATTACAAGCTTGCCAATTGTAATTTTTTGTCACAAATGCATGGCCGTTTTTGGCAAGTTTATCGTACAGATTAGCGTCTGATAACAAGCGTTCAATTTGAATTTTAAATTCCGCTTCGTTGTTTGCAATCAAGATTTCTTCTTCTGGAATTGCTCCTAAAGCATTATTAGCAAGTGGCGTTGTAATACAAGGCAAGCCCATAGCCATTGCTTCTAGTAATTTGTTTTGCAATCCAGAACCCAACATTAAAGGCGCAACAAAAATTTTGGCCTCGTCATATGCCACTCTAATATCATCAACCCAACCCGTAATTTCGACGTTACGAGTGGCTAAAGTCCGCACCTTATGACTCGGCGATTTTCCACAAATTTGCACAGTTGTATTGGGGTCTATAATAGGGAAAATGTTTTTTACCAAATACTGAGCAGATTCCACATTAGGTAGGTAACCCATGTTGCCAGTAAATAAAATATCTACTTTTTTAGTTCGGTGCTCTGATTTAAAAAACTCCGAGTCAATTCCGTTGGGAATAACCGATATTTCTGTTGCATTTGAATGCGTAAGGTGTTCTTTATCGGCTTGACTTATGATTACTTTTTTTTCAAAGTACTGAAACATTTTTTCTTCGTATGCACGCAAGCGTTTCGCTTCAATAGAGACGATTGGTTTTAGATAAAAGGGAGCTTTATTGGCTCGGCGTTCCATTCCAATACTAAGTGCATCCATGTAGTCCAATGTCTTGCTAAAAATGGAATATTTTTTTGCGTATTCAGCTACTCGAATCAATTGACACAAAAACCGTTTGGGTAAGTGCTTTTCGATAATTGCATCTAATTCTTGCTGTGCTTTTTTAGAATAGAAATAAGCAACTTGAAAGGGCTTATCGTTGAATAAGGCCAAGAATAACCGCCAAAGTATCCCTGCATAATTCAAATGAATAATATTCAGTTCACCGCAAATTTCCTCTAATTTTTTGGTTGTTTTTGGGTCTATTGCATGGGTACTCAAACAACAAAGAATAACTTCATAGGAGTCATTCAAATCTTTGATTTGATGAAAAGCGCGCAGTTTATCTCCTTTATCCAACGGATAAGGGATGCGAGACAATAGGACCAGTAATTTAGGTTTCGACTTCATCTTTTGATTTTTTCCAAAAGATTAGAAAACGGAGCTTTTTAATAATGCGTGAATAGAATTCGGAGTCTAAAATTACAGAATCGGTAGTGGCTTTGTAGGTTAAGAATACTCCAATAGGTGTAAGAACAAAACTAGAAAGCCACATACCTACCCATACCGGTACGTCACCCGACTTTGCCATTTTCTCCCCTGTTAATGAGGTAATATGAAATAGAATAAAAAATAAAATTGAAATTACAACGGGCATACCTAAACCGCCCTTTCGAATAATGGCTCCGAGTGGCGCTCCAATAAAAAAGAGAATAAGGCAGGCTATAGACAATGTAAACTTGCGATGAACCTCTATATAATGCCCTCGAATATGCCTATGTCGGTTGTTCACATCATTAGCAAATCCGGTAGCGTAGGAGTTTGAAGCACGCGTAACATTTACCGCTAAGTTCAAATATTTTAATTTGTCCGATTTTGTCAATTTACCAAACCAATCGAGATCAACTGCTGCTAAGTTGCTTGTATCTATCTCACTCAACAAAACTGAATCTTGAATAAGGTAAATATCATGATTCATTCTTTTTTGGAAATAGCTAAGTCGATCTTTATAACGGGCCTCTACCGTATCAATTTGTTGGATAATTTGCACAAAATTCATCATTCTAAAATTATTGGCAAACATTTCCTCATCGCTGCGCTGAAGCTTAAAGCCCGAGAGATCAAAGGTTATGGTCTTGCTCTCAAAGTCTTGGCGATGCATTGGATATTTGGCACCTTCCATATCGGTGTATAAATAACCATTATTTAATTGAAAGCTCAACCCAAGACCATCGGGAGTCATATCCATTCTTCCTGTTTTGGCTCTAATTATTTTTCGGTTTCCTTTTTTTTCGGTGTGATCGTATATAAAAACGTCTTCTAGTTCTTCGGTCTCTTCGTTTCTATTTTTTACCCGAATTACAAAACCTTCAATGTCTTTATAATACACGTTATCTTTAATGTCTAAGGCTGGTTTTTTCTTTCGAATGTCATAAAGAATAGAGGCAAATTTTTGGTTAGAACTGGGCCAAATTGAATTGGAAAACACAAAAGCTCCAAAACTCAGAAATATCATAAAAATAATCAGCGGAAACATAATGCGCTGCAAGCTCATTCCAGCGCTTTTAAGGGCCACCAACTCATATTGCTCGCCAAGATTACCAAAGGTCATTATAGAAGACAACAAGACCGCTAAAGGAAGCGCAAGTGGCACCAAGCTAGCAGATGCATAAAACAATAATTCTACAATTATCCCAAGCCCCAGACCTTTACCAACCATTTCGTCGATATACACCCAAAGGAATTGCATAACCAAAATAAATAGGGTGATGAAAAACGTGCTGATGAAAGGACCAACAAAGGTTTTGAAAATAAGGATGTGTAGTTTTTTCAAACGCTAGATTTCAATGCTAAACAAATATAGTTTGTCCCTATTGTTTAGGGCTTGCCAAAAAAACAAAAACCCTTTTCCGAGTCATCGAAAAAAGGTTTTTTACTATTAATATCGTAAATGATTAAGAACCCAAAATCATTTTAAGTTTACCAATTTGCTTTTCCCAAAGTTGCTTGCTTGCTTCAACTTCGTCATCGTCTACATGGTCAATTACTAAAAGTGCAACATCTCCGGTAAGCTGATCAATCTTAATTCTAAACTCAAAAAAAGTATCATCTTCATCGTCGTCCATCCAATGGAAGCGCACAAATTCATGGTCTCTTTTACCAAGTAACTTTGCATCTTCTCCCATTCCTTCCCAAACAAAAGTGTAAATCTCGTCGTTTAGTTTTACGTTATCAGCAAACCATTCAGCAAGTCCTCCTGGTGTAACCAATCGATTATAAAGGATTCCCGGTGCTGATCGAATTGCAAATTCCAGGTCTATTCTTTCTTTAGCCATCTCTAATTCAATTATTTACCTTAATGGTAACTGGTTCGCAATATATATAAAAACTTGCTGAATTCTACCCCGCTTAATATCCAAACAGTTCTTCTAAAGAAATTTCGGTTATACTACCGTATTTCTTCAACGATTCTAGGTCAAGGTCTTCTTTGTTGCCCATTACCATTAAGGTGTAGGTGTTTCCTTCAATTTTTGACTCAAAGAAATCCACCAAATCTTCTTGCTTTGCTGTTTTAATGTATTCATAAGTATCTTTTCTATTATCGTAGTTAATTCCTCTTTTTAGATTGGATAAATAGAAAAAGTACTTCTGATCTTTGATTTTTCGATCACTGGCAATTTGTTTAAGAATGCTGTTTCTCGCCGCTTCAATTTGATTGTCAATTATTGGCATTTCGGTCAACAAACCCATTGCAGTTTCTAATGCCTGATTCAATTTATCGGGTTGAGTACCAATATATCCTCTGAAATAATGTGATTTCTTAGGTTCATCTGGAGTATCAAAACGACAGTAAGCAGTGTATGCCAGTCCTTTTGCCTCTCTTATTTCTTGAAAGAAAACTGAACTTAACCCACCACCATAGTATGAATTGAACCAAGAAGCTACAGGAATAATTTCTTTATCGAATTGTTGCTCTTTGCTCAAAAAGAGTAAATCGGTTTGAACTTGAACCCTGTTTACAAAGTAGATTTTGTTTTCATTGGTTTCTTGTTCAACCAACTCAATCGATTCGGGAATTGCCGTCAAGCTTTCCTTTTTAGGGTGCATTTTTTCTAGTTTTTCTTTAACGACACCCATTTCGTCATTTCCATAGTAGAAAATACGGTGTTCCATGCTAGAAATTTCAGCGACCTTATTTGTTAAGACACTTGGGTCTATGGCCAATAGCTCTTCTTTAGAAATAATATTTGTATAAGGATTTACTTTCCCGTACTTAGCATAAGCAGGCATAAAGCGATTTTGAATAGCGCCTTTTTCTAATTTGGCATCTTCTCGTTTTTTAAGCTCTCCTTCGGCAAATTTTTTGAATGCTTCAACATCTGGTTTTGCATTTGCTAAAATGTGTTCTAATAGTTCAATACCTTTATCAGTAGATTTTTTTAATCCACCCATAACAACATACGTTCTATCGGTTCCTGGGTAAACGCCAAAATCTAGTCCATGCTTGTACAACTCTTGTTGCAATTCACTCGCACTGTATGTTGAGGTTCCTAAAAACGGAAGGTAATCGAAAGCCATTGTAGCAATTTTATCGTGATTTGTACCCATTTCAATTATGTACATTAGGTTAAACAGCTCACTATCTTCATTTTTTATGTAGTCAAAAGTTATGTTATCGTTTACGTTTCCATGTTCAATATCATTTTCAAAATCAATGTACACTGGTTTTAGGTCTGGAGATTCTTTCGATTTAAAATCGGCCAAATAAGCTGAAACAGTGTCTGTATTCATTTTTATTGGAGTGATTTCTGGCTTTTCAACTTTTACGATATTGGTGTCTTCTCCAAGGTTTTTTCTGATAGTTGCATAGTTATTTCCAAATTTTTCGTTTGCAAACTTCACCACTCCTTCTTTTGTAATAGCATCCAATCGACTTAGTCTTTCGGCTTGTTCATTCCAAGCAATATCAGATATAAATGCATCCAACAGCTTGTAAACTCTCCAATTGTTCTCATTGCTTTGAATTTCGTTTTTTCTCAAATTGTTTACAATTGCATTAAAGGTTTCATCCTCAAATTCTCCTTTCTTAATCAATTCTATTTGAGAAATGATAAGCGCTTCTGCTTCAGCCATAGTTTGACCTTCTCGCAAGGTTGCTCTCACGGTAAGTTTACCATAATCGTTCATAAAATCAACTCCTGCACGTGCATCTAAAATCTTCTGCTCTTGCACTAAATTCAAGTCAATTAACCCCGCTTTACCATTGCTTAATAGGTTTGCCATAAGCTCGCCATAATCCGCGTCGTTTGATTTTTTTCCATCCAGTCGATATGCTAGAGTTATAAACTCTTTGTCAGAACCATATACATCAACTGATATTGGAGCAGCAATAGGAGCTAATTTTTCAAAAGTGGGATGCTTTAATTCTGGTGTTGCCTTCATATCGCCCCAATGCTTTTTAAATAATCCAACTGTTTTTTCATAGTCAACATCTCCACTCAAACAAATGGCCATGTTATTAGGTACGTAGTACTTTTTCCAATAAGCCCGAATGTTTTTCATAGACGGATTTTTAAGATGCTCAGCCTCTCCAATAGTTGTTTGATCGCCATAAGGGTGCCCTGCAAAAAGTGCTTTGTTTAACGCTGCATAAGCTTTTCTGCCATCAGAATCTTGACCCCGATTAAATTCTTCATATACGGTTTCTAGTTCAGTATGAAATAATCGTAATACTAGATTTCCAAAACGTTCACGCTCCAACATTACCCATTTTTCAATTTCGTTTGCAGGAACAATATTCATATAGGCAGTTACTTCATTACTCGTAAATGCATTGGTGAATTTACCTCCAATTGAGCTAATAGCCTTGTCAAATTCATTTGGAGATGCATACTGAGCAGCTTCTGAAGAGAGGCTATCTATTTTTTTATAGATGGCTTTTTTGCCTTCAGCCGAAGCTTCATTTTTGTGTAATTCGTACAGTTCCTCTATTTCGTCAAGAAGTGGTTTTTCCATTTCCCAATTAACAGTTCCTAGATTTGGAGTACCCTTAAACATTAAATGTTCAAGGTAATGTGCCAGTCCGGTATTGTCCGATGGGTCGTATGTACTTCCTGCTTTTACGGTTATAAACGAAGTAAATGTAGGCTCATTGGTATTTTTACTCAAATAGAGTTTTAACCCATTTTCTAGTTCGTATATGCGAACCTTCATTGGGTCGTTTTCAACGTAACTGTAAGTATTTCCGCTTTCGTCCGTGGCTATTTTCATACCTGTATCAGAGTTCTCTGTTTTTGAAGGACTGCATGCAGTAGCTAAAAATGCAAATGCAATTGCCCATAAGTTTAATTTGTTCATCTTGATTTATTTAATAAAAGAAGTAGTGCTATGGATAACAACTACTTAATGATTGAATTTACTTGTTCTGAATTTTTTCAAAGAAAGCGAAACCATTCTTCTTATACAACAACTTGAACTGAGTATTTTTTTCGGCAAACTCGTCTGAGCTAGTAATTTTTAGAACGCAATAAACCGGCTTATCCGTCTTTCCATTTATTAACCAACTTGAGTTACTGTGATTTTCATTTTGTTGATTTGGCTTTTGCGTATAGAATAAATGCGCATAACTTTTGTAATTAACAGGAGTTACGTAACAATCTTCATTTGCTTTTGACTCGTAAAATTCAATTGCCGCCCGTTGAGTATAAGCTTCAATTTTAGGTACAAATGCGGTGAGAATAATAAAATAGGAAACCAGCATAGCCGCCATAAAATATAAATAACGCCTAAACCCATTAATCGAAAAGAAGAGAAAAAGCCCTGTAGCAAATATTAACGGAAGTAAATAGTCTAAAGCGCTCCAAGTATTTTCTGCTTCAAAATTTGCTTTTGCAAAGTCATCCTTTATCCAGGTCGCATCGCGCAAAACATCTATATGGTTTCCTATGAAGGGAAGTGCAAAGAACACGATAAGTAATAATCCGCCAATTAGTGGAAGTGTAATTTTCTGAATGGTATTTTCCTTGTCGTTGGTGTTTAATTGAGCATTCAGAAAATTAGCCGCAAAAAAGCTCAATGGAAAATAACAGAGGCTAGAGTAGTGGATAATTTTTGTGTTTACCACTGAAAAGAGTAATAAAACTAACGCAAATAGCAGCAACATTATACGTTGAAACTCTTTCTGAGCTCCCTTATCTTGTTGAATTGTAAAGCCACCAAGCGCAAAAATTGACATCGGAAAACAGCCTATTAGAAGCACAATGAAATGATAGTAAAAAGGTCCGCCGTGACCTGCATCTTGCGTTTGCATGAGACGAATCTGATATTCAATGAAGTCTTCAATGATATATCCCCTTCCACTGATATATTCAATAAAAAACCAAAGCCCTCCAACAACAAAAAGGCTAATGGTAAAACCAAAGAAATGGGAAAAATTAGCAGGAACCTTAAATCTTTTCCAGAGGTAGAAAACACCAAATACCATCAAAATTACAAGCAAGGCAACGGGTCCTTTTGTCATAATTCCTAAGCCGATTGAGGCGCCCGCAATAAGTGACCAAAGCAAGTGCTTCCCATCAGAGTTATAAATAGCCTTCCAGGTTGCGTAAGTGCCATAGAATATAAAAAGGTTGAACCAAGGATCAATAATTCCGCTTTTGAAATACAAAATGGGAAGTAAAGCGCTACAATATACCATGGCCCATAACCAGCCGAATGAGTTGCTGAAGTTTTTTCTGCCAATTGAATACAAAGTAATTCCTGTTAGCGCCCCTGCAATCGCATTGGGTAAACGCGCGCTAAATTCATTGATGCCAAATAAATTCATGCATAACGCTTGAAGCCAAAAGAATAAAGGCGGCTTTTCCCAAAAAGGTTCATAGTTGATTAGAACCAAAGAATAATTGCCGGTAACAATCATCTCTCGAGCGGCCTCTGCAAAGTTTATTTCGTCCCAATCAAAAAGGTGACTTTGGCCATTGAATGAAGCGAAAATAATGAGTCCAATGATACCAATTAGGCCAACACTTTGTTTGTAGGTTAACTGTAATATATGTTTCATCTTTTCAGCAAACTTTTCTGAAACCATGATTTGTCTAGCCTACCCAACGCTACAAAAATTAATAAGGCCCATAGGGTTCCCATAAGGGAGCCAAAATAAATGTCTACGAAAAAGTGCTGTGACAAGTATACCCTAGAATAACCTGCGACGAGTGCCAGCAGGGTTAGGAATAATGTCCACTTGGATTTTTTGGTTAATAGTAAAATAGACACATATAGTGCAAATGCTGTCGTGGTGTGGCCAGATGGAAAACTGTTGTGGATATTCAGGTCCATCCCTTCTATAGTTTGAATGCTATTTTCACTGAAGTACTTAAAAAACCAAGAAGGTCGATTGATATCATCAAAAACGAAGTTTTTCAGCAGTTGAGTAGAACCACCAGCGAACACTGCAGTTAATCCAATTTGAAGCGCTGATTTATAGCTTACAAAAAGCGAAACTATGATTATAACAAAGGCCGCAAGTCCATCGCCGAAATGTGTGATGTTTCTGAAAAATAAGTGAAGTGATTCGTAAAAAAATTGATTGAGAATTAAGTGAGTGTTTTCTCGATTAGTTGATAGCAGAAATATTCCACCTCCAATAAGAAACAGGATGTAAGCGATGTAAAACGGTATATAGGAGCTATGTCTTAAGGCAGAATTCACAATGAGCGAAAATACATTAATTGGTCTTTTTATATCAATTATCAATTGATAAGGGGATGTGAAAAAATATATATTTGCAGCCCCAAAAAGGCGAGGTAGCTTCCCGAAATTAAACCGTTCGGGACACGCAACTTCACCACCTCTGGCGAGGTAGCTCAGTTGGTTAGAGCGTCGGATTCATAACCCGGAGGTCGAGAGTTCAAATCTCTCTCTCGCTACAATATGAAAGGCTGTGCAGATATGTGCAGTCTTTTTATTTTTAATTAACTGGCTCTGAATTAAAAACAGCACAATGTTTATTGCATGGAAGATTCAAATCTCTAAAGAAACTATTTTACGAGCTCTCAATTTGAGCTTTCTTTTTTAAGGCAGCTTATCAACCCTTAAAAACACATCCCAATATTTTTCTTTTGTCATGTGCGCCCAGTGAATTTGGTAGTAGCGGTATTGGAAAGTTTGTATTTGACAAAGGACAATTACCAGAAATAGTAAGGTGACATAGCCTTTAAAAAACCATTTTTTAGCCCATTGAAGTCCCCCACCAACTAGCAAGGCGAAAAGGGGTAAAAATTCAACAAAAACGCGTGTTGAAAAACTTCCGCCATAAAACCAGCACCACCAAGATGAAAGCACATAAATGATAATTGATAAAAATAGTAGGAGACTAAATGCTTGAAACTTATTTTCCTTGTAAAATGGAATAATTCCGAGAAGAGCAATTAAGTAAATTGGGGTATAAACAAATAGTCCTTTTTGATAACTAAACAGAAAGTTAAAGATTTCGGGATGCAAAAAATTAAACCCTTCATGCCGATAAGAATAAATAAAAAAGGAACCGGTTTGAATTTTATAAATAATCAACTGAATTGAAACAATAAAAAGGAATAAGAGCACCGAAAATATGAGGGTTCGCTTGTTTAGGAATAAGGTTTTTAGCAAGCTAAGAAGTGAACTTAAATTCCCCGCTAGGAAAGGAAGTGATAAAACAATTAAGATATTTACGGGGCGTATGAGAGTAATTAACCCTAGAGCTACTGCAGAAATTATTAAATGCTTTGACTGAGAAAACTCAACGTAACTTTTTGCAGAGTATAGAAAGATGGAAATGAATGCAAAGGAGTATACATGAGACATTCCTAACTCGCCCACGGTGTAATAAAATAGATTAGACCCAAATAATATGGTAACTACTGAAATAGCAATATTAATGTCACTAATTCGGTACAGTTCCATTAATCGCATGATAAAAAACAAGCCTAATAAACAGTAAAAAACTGCTGCAATAGTTTGCGAAACCATATATAAATAGGAATACCCGTCCTGATCGAATCCCCAAACTGAGCTAAGCCAATGGGCAATTAAGTAAAACGGTGTGCTCACTAATGCGGTTCCACAGAAATATTTATTTACGTAGGTATCATTAATTGGAATCCTATAGTCATAATCTGATCCGTTGTGTTTGTATTTAACAGTTTGAATTTCTTCAAAAAAGCCAAAGTTGAGGTCTTGGTATACGAAAACGGCCGGCAGATAGGCGAAATAACCTTTAGCGTCAGATTCTAAGTAATCTTTCCAATTTTCACCATACCAGTTTAGGTTGGACGTAATGAAAATTAAAGTCGCAGTGGAAAGAAGTAGTGTTATTCTAGAAGCCTTCATGGACTTGTAAAACTAACTACAAACTCATCATTTCTTTTAACCGTGAAGCTTGCCTTCTAGAAATCTCAATTTTGTCACCCGTTTTGAGTTCTACCTGCATTCCTCCATTAAACCAGGGTTCAATTTTGTGAATCCATTTTAGATTAATAATAAACTTGCGATTTGCTCTAAAAAACTCCTTATCGCTAAGGCGTTTGTCTAGGTTATTTAGAGACTTTAATATTAATGGCTTATTTCCATTAAAGTAGACTTTTACATAATTTCCAATGCTTTCGAACTTTTCGATATCTCTTAAATGAACAAACCAACAGCGTTCACCATCTTTTAAAAATACTTGATCATCACCTGTAAGTTCTTTTGAGTCCGGATGTTTTAACTGCTTTTTCTCTTCTGTAATCAATTCTATTGCTTTGTTTACAGCATTTGTAAACCGCTCCTCATCAACAGGCTTAAGTACATAATCCATTGCATTTACCTCAAAGGCTTGAATGGCAAATTCATCGTAGGCAGTAACAAATATTACATGGGGCGCTCGTTCCAATTCTTCAAGTAGCTCAAACCCATTTTTACCAGGCATTTGTATGTCTAAAAACAACAAGTCTGGCTGTAACTCTTCAATTCCGAGTCTTGCCTCTTCAGGGTTTCCATAATCAGCAATTACTTCTAAATTTGAATGCTGCTCAATTAAAGAGAGTAATTCTTTTCGTCCTAACCTTTCGTCATCAACTACAATGGTTTTAACTTTCATATACGTCAATATTTTGGGGTAATTTGAGCACACAAATAACCTCGGTTTTGTTTTTATTTTTTATTTCAAAGGAAGCTTTTCCCGCAAACAATAAGCGCAATCGCTCCTGCGTGTTTTCAATTCCAAAACCGGTTTCAGAAATTTTATTTGAGTCATACTGTCCGCTATTTGTAATGGTGATTATTAAAAAATGAGGATCTAACTTGGCTTCAATTACTAGGGTTCCACCCTCAGGCAAATGAGCGATACCGTGTTTTATCCCGTTTTCGACCAATGTCTGAATCATTAAAGGAGGTACCATTATGTGCTTGCTTTTTGGAGGAATATCAAAAGAAACCTTCAACCTTTCTTCATATCGATAACCTTCGATTGCCAAATAATCATGAACCAATTTTAATTCTTCAGAAAAATGAATTAGGCGCTGCTTGCCCATAAGTAAGTTGCTACGAAGAATATTGGATAATTGTGTGATGGCTTGCTTAGCAATTTTTGGGTTTTCTTCCACTAAAGCTCGAATACTATTCATTGAATTGAATATAAAATGTGGATTGAGTTGGGATTTAAGTTTATTCAATTCTATTTCGTTTCTTGCTGCTTCCCATCTCAAATTTTTAATTTCTTCTGCTTTATAGTTTTTAAAGAAATGGTAGAAAAAATAAATCAATGACCAAAGCGTAAAAAGGATCATCCAACCCGCCAACTCTTGAAATACAACAGCAGTATTTAGCACTTTTTTCCCAGAAAAGATTAGGTATGTTAGCCCGGAATACGCAAACTGAAATAATATGGCAAGCGCTAATGATCCAAGTATAAATCGAGGAATCATGCGAAGAATATTCAGCTTTAGCCAATCATTTCTAATTATGATTTCTCGATACACATGGCTAAGACCAATTCCTAACGTAAAGGCAGAAGCAAGGGTCAGAATTAGTGGGGCAGAAAGTGAAACACCGCTGAGTTGATTTAGGACATATGCTATTAATATATAGCTACCCCAACCTATAATTTGACAAATTATGTACAGTCGCTTTTTTGCACTCACCTATCAAATGTAAAGCAAGCTTGCTTTAAATAACAGCACACAATACACAAGTGGAGCTATTTTACGATAACCTAATGTTTCTTTGGTGCCAAGCGGCTTTTACTTCACGGTGGCAATGCACTTTAGTTCTATCGCGATTGGCGTGGGTAATGCATTAATTGCAACTGTAGTTCTGCAAGGTTGATTTTCTTGAAAGTATTCTGCGTATATTCTATTGAAGGTTTTGAAATCTCTTTTCATATCAACTAAAAAAACAGTCACGTCTACAAGGTTCTCCCAACTTGAGCCAGAAGACTCTAATACCGCCTTAACGTTCGCAAAAACACTGTGCACCTGAGCTTCAAAGTCAAACGCTTCAAAATTGCCATTATGATCTAGCTTTAACCCAGGAACAGCGCTATCATTTTCACTCGATTTTGCAACTCGTGGTCCAACACCAGAAAGAAATAATAAATCGCCTACTTTTCGGGCATGTGGATATGCGCCAACTGCTTTTGGTGCTTTGTCTGAATTTATTTTTCCTTCCATGATTTTGACTTTTTTACAAATATAATTTTCAAGAATGATTCTGTTGCATTGTGCGTATTTTTACAGCAAATAGTACAGAATGAAAACTAAGATTTTAGGTTTACTGTTTACTCCTATTGCTCTATTCGCGCAGGTAAACAAACCCGATGCGCCTGATTTCATCAAACAAATTGAAGTTGCGCAACAGCAGGTGATTGAAATTGCAGCTCCAGAAACGGCTGACTTATTGGCGATGCAGAATTCTGCAATCAAGAACCGAACACTGGTTCCTATGGGAAAAATTGTTGCGGTGTCCATAAATGAATCTGCAGGAAGACGAGAACAAATTAAGGGTAACTTGATTAGAAAAACGATTGAAATAAAAACCGGCAAAGTAAAAGGCATTACCGCCTATTTGACCGAGGTGTTTTTGCCTATAAGCTCAAAACTGTATGTCAGTAATGCTGATGGTAGTCAAATACAAGGTCCTTTTACATTTGATGACGTCCGGAATGAAAAGCTGACTCCATCTATGATTGATGGAGCATTTCTGCGAATTACAACTGTTTATCCCGAGCATATTTCAGTTGAGCCCAGCTTTTCTATAAATGAACTGGGTTTTAATTTTGGAGACCTTACTGAACCTTTAGTTGATTTTGGATCGAGAGATTTTGATGACTCAGAGAGCTGTCAAGTGAATGCGAATTGCACTGAAGGAGAGGATTGGAGAAAGCAACAAAGAGCAGTAGTAAGAATTAAAATGCGAATTCAAAACTTTGAAGGCTGGTGCACTGGAACAATAATGAACAATACCCAACAAGATTGCACGCCCTATGTGCTTACTGCCGACCATTGCAGAGAACTTGAGGGGCAAGAAGCAAGCGTGGGGAACTATGATGACTGGCAGTTTTATTTTAATTATGAAGGAGCCGAATGCAAAAACCCCAGAGAGCGAGATGTTTCAATTGGTTCGCTGACAGGATGTAAAAAAATTGCAAACACAAAAAGAATGGGCTCGGGCGGAGCAGACGCTTTATTACTCAAGCTATCGAGTGATATTGATCAGTTTTATTCACCCTTTTTTGCGGGTTGGCAAAACTATGATGAGATAAGCCCAAGTGGAGTTATGATACACCATCCAGCAGGAGACATAAAAAAAATCTCAACGTATAAGACAGCTATCATTGAATCGGAATGGGATGCTAATTTTGGTGAAGACACACACTGGCAGGTCTACTGGTCGTCGACTGATAACGGTTTTGGGGTTTCGGAGCCAGGATCTAGCGGTTCGTCATTATGGAACGATAAAGGACTTGTAATTGGCCAATTAACTGGTGGTGCATCAGCATGCAAAGAAGATACCGATAAAGGAGTTAGTCCAAGCTTTCCAGACTATTTTGGGAAATTTAGTCTGGCTTTTGGATACGAAGGATCTGATACTGAGTCTACCTTATTTTCATATTTAGATGGCAGTAATTATGCTGGTAGTATCGAAGGAATTGACTGGCCTTGCAACGAAAAGCCACTTGCGCTGCAAGATATTCAAGAGGGTCTTGCAAGTCAAATTTCTATTTTCCCCAATCCATCACAACATGATGTTATTGTAAGTTTTGGGAATATAAATGTTAAGCAAGTCCTAGTTCATAATAGTCTAGGAGTTGAATTAATCAATATGGATAGTAGAGGAATAAGAGAGCTTACTTTCGATATTTCGGTATGGTCAGAAGGTTTTTATTTGGTTCAACTGCTAACTGCTGAGCAAGGGCTGATAAACAAAAAAATAATTATAAAATGAGAATAGCATTATTAATTATAGGTGTGGCTTTATTTTTTGGCTGCAAGAATGGGTCAAAATCAACAAAACTCGTTGATGAGTGCCAAGAAATGCTTGTGATTACTCCAGATGTTACTGTTCCTATTTCAGAAAACATTGAGGTGACCAAAGTTTTTATGGAAAACGATTGTTTGTTAGTTCGGATTAAGTTTAATGGATGCGAGAACTCCAATTTTGATTTAATTCACAATGGTAAAGTAATGAAGAGCCTTCCGCCTCAGGTTAATCTAATGCTAAGACCTATAGACGTGAATTGTGAAAGCACAGCAGAATTAGAAAAAGAATTCAAATTTGATATCAAAAAACTACAAGGAATTGGTGGAGATGGGAAGGCGATTATTCGCGTTCAGAACTTCACTGAACCCGTGGTATATGAATACTAGCCCTTATTAATAACCTTAGGAACCTTAAAGTAAAAACTGTCTTTTTGGGGAGCATTTTTCAAAGCTTCTTCTTTCGAAATGGTGACTTTACTTTCATCCAAACGCGTTTTACCTTTTTCGTCCGTCATATAAATTAAAGGCTCAACCCTTTCTGTAGGAACGGATTGTAATTTTTCGATGAAATCGAGCATTCTAGTTAGGTCGCTTTTAATTGCTGCTTTTTCCTCTCCCTCAAATTCAAGTTTTGAAAGACTAGCTATTTTGTCTATAAGTTCGTTATTAATTTTCATCGCTTTGGAATTGCCTTTTGAATAATTTCAAATACTTGGTCGCGCAAATCTACAATATCCTTTTCGGTCATTCCCTTTGTTTCTATTGGAGGGTGTACAATTGCATGGGCTAAGCCAGGAGAAGCAGGAGCTTTGAGAAAACCTCCATTTTCCAACCGCTTGTAGTTTTGAGTAAACGTAACGGGCACAATTGGCACCTGTTGTTCTATCGCTAATTTAAAGGCCCCGTTTTTAAATCGTCTCATATTAGGCACATCAACGGGAATTGTACCCTCAGGAAATAAAACCATGCTATTGCCTTTTTTTAATTCTTCTACTGATCGCAGATATGCATCATGTCCGCTTTTTCTTTTTCTTCTGTCAACAGGAATATTCATGCCTTTGGTAAAAAAAATGTTGAATAGCGGCCAATTCATTATTTCGGCTTTTCCAATTATGGTAAAATAATCGGGCACCAAAGGATAAATCAGAATAATATCAAAGTAGCTGCTGTGGTTACTTACAAGAACATAGGGCGGTTCTGGAAAATTTTTCGTGCCATGTCTTATCAGGACAACTCCTGTAATTAAAGACAGAAACCAAGACCATATTTTTTTGAGTTTAAACGCGGTTTTATAACGCTTTTTCTTTCCAAAAAGGAACAAAAACATTGGGTAAACAATAATCATAGAGATGAGAAACCAAATGAAAAAATAGATTTTCCAAAGGATTATAAAAGGACGTTTAATGATTTCCAAAATTGACATTGCAGCACAAAAATAGACTTATATTATTTTTATAAAGTGCTATTAGCATCATATGCGTATTTATATTGGTCCTATTTTAACTTTGCACCTTAAATAGGAAAGATGTCAAGAATATTAACAGGGATACAAAGTACAGGAACACCACATTTGGGTAATATTTTGGGTGCAATTGCACCAGCCATAAAAATGGCAAATGATCCAAAAAACGAGTCTTTTTTGTTTATTGCTGACTTGCACTCCATGACGCAGATTAGAGATGGCAAAGAATTAAGCGACAACACATATAGTGTTGCAGCAGCTTGGTTGGCCTTTGGTTTAGATGCGAGTAAAACAGTTTTTTACCGTCAGAGTGATGTGCCCGAAACAGCTGAATTATCGTGGTATTTAAGCTGTTATTATCCCTATCAGCGACTAACATTGGCGCACTCTTTTAAAGACAAAGCAGATCGATTGGCGGATGTGAATGCCGGTCTTTTTGTGTATCCAATGCTAATGGCCGCTGATATATTGTTGTATGACATTGATTATGTACCGGTAGGAAAAGATCAATTACAGCATTTAGAAATGACACGAGATGTAGCCAGCCGTTTTAACCATAAGCAAGGCGATACTTTTGTAATTCCCAAGGACTTAGTTCAAGAAGAAACGATGCTAATTCCTGGAAGAGATGGGCATAAAATGAGTAAGTCCAGAGACAATATCATTAATATCTTTTTGCCAGAAAAGCAACTGAAAAAACAAGTGAATCAAATAGTTACTGATTCGACTCCTTTAGAAGACCCAAAGAATCCAGAAACATGCAATGCATTCGCAATTTATAATCTACTGGCCACTGATGAAATGGTTAATGAAATGCGCAAAAAGTACCGTGACGGGGGTTACGGTTTTGGACATGTTAAACGGGACATTTATGAGTTGATTGTAGAAAAATATAAAACTCAAAGGACACTTTATGCTGAGTATATGGAGAATAGGGGGGAACTGGACAAAGTGTTAAAGGAAGGCGCTGAAAAGGCTAGGCTTACTGCTAGAGAAGTACTAAACCGCGTTAGAGTTAAAAGTGGCTATTTGGCACGATAAGCAACAGCTATTGAACCCGAAAGATTCTCGACGTTCAATTCCTGGCCATCCAATGAAGTTAGGGTTGTGTTCGCATGAAATGTAATTTGTTTGGTTGGATTTCCCATTTCATTCTCATCATAATCAGCTACTGATAACAATTCAAACTCATTGTTATCATTTAAATTAGGTCTAGAATAATACTCTTTACCAGCTGCATCCGTATATTTTAGATATACGGTTCCTAGTTGAAGCTCACCATTTGGATCTTGTCTTGATGCGCTTTTAAAACTATAGTTAGCAGCACAAAAAGCATATTCTTCTCTTAAAATTAAGTTTTTACAACGTTGCGATCTTACGCCATTTTCATCAGTAACCGTTAAGCATACTTTCTCAATACCTTTATTAGGATCCGCTTGATAATCAACATATGGAGTGCTTGCCGTATTACCGCTCTCAAACTCCCAAAGGTAGTTTTGAGGGGCAATGTCTTTAACGTCTGGTTCGAATGCCAATGAACGTTGGGTTTGCGTAATCAAAAAGTCTGTTGTCGTTTCACTCTTTATATAGATTCTATTTTCAATATTACTTTCACAACCTTTAGAGGTCTTTACATTTAACTTCACTTCAAAGAACTCTTGGTCACCAACAAATAAATGAGTTGGGTTTTTTTCCTTACTAATGGTACCGTCGCCAAATTCCCATTCATAATCAACTTCGATAGCTTTACTGGTAAAGGACTCTTCAGGATTAAATGCAACTTCATATTCATTACCCGCATTTGGATTAGTAAATGGCTTGAACCCTGTTCTTAATTCAGGTTCAACCGCTAAACCTTCAACCGCTTCTTTTTCTCCTGTATAAATAATGGTAAAAGATTCAGGGCAACCAGTTTCGCAATTTTCGGTTTTCAATTCTCCAATGTATTTCGGAACGGTGTTTTCGTTTTCTTCAAACGAACTGTACATGTAGTAATCATTATCTCCTGCGACTAAATTAACCGGCAATCCATTTACTGTACCTTGAACGTAAAAAGCTGCATTACCGATAACCTCAGGTTGTAATTCTTCCTTTTTGCAACTAGCAAGAATCACTAAGAAAGACGCTATGTAAACGAGGAATTTCATTAGAATCTAAAAGGTGTGTATTTTAATGTAACACGCACTTCCATGTTATTACTATTGTCTTGAACTTCAAACGTTTCGTTGCTGGTAATATCCATTAAGCCATATTGCACCATACCACCAATAGAAAGGTTTTGATTTAGTTTATAATCGTATCCTAATCTTACTCCAGCATCTAATTTATTCAACCCATCTTGATAGTTCCAGGTATTCTCTGTAGAATTTGTAGAAGATTGTAAACTTTCCTCGTGTGTTGTAGTTAAGGCGCTTTTAACACCAGCTAAGTAGCTTAAGCTCGCACCTGCAAATACCGAGTGTTGTCCTTTGATATCATAACGAAGCTCTACTGGTAAATCGATGTAATGTAAACGGTTTAAAGCAAGAGTTTCTGTTGTTTCAGTTTTGCCAAATCCGTATTCAGTTTGAGTACGGATAAGCTCAATTCCTTTTCCAGACTTACTTCTATACCCCAATCCAGTTGAAATTGAAATATTTTGAGTTGCCTCAATATTGTAATAAAAGCCAGCTGTATATAAAAAGTTGTTTGCAGATAATTGACCAGTTGACCCTAATCCGTTTTCTAGCGTAATCCCACCAAATACTGAAATAGACTGAATATTTCGTTTAGGCATACTTGATTTGTCCACAGGATCAAACCCACTTTCAGCAAAATCGACTTTTAAAGGGTCCAATGCGCTAGCTTCGATCTTAACGATATTCACCTCGTTGTATTTAGAGTAAAATTCATTCGGTTGATTTGCAGGAACAACATCGCCAGTTTTCGATTCAAAAGAAGAGTTGTTTACTTCAACAACTTCTACAGGCAAAGCTTGTCTGTCGTTTCCTGCAACTGCAAGTAATACTTTATTTATATTGTTAATTTTTGGCTCTTGATTAGTTCTAATATTAGCGCTTTTGTTAAGCGAATTTTTACTTTCTAAACTTCTCGACTCAGCTATTTTAAGTTGACCAGAGTTTTCGGAGCTAGTTTGCGTATAACTTGCTTCGGTATCCTGAATCGACTTTCCTGAGCTAGCAATTAGCTGAGCATCGGGAATATTACTTCCAATAAGCACCGTACTTAGAAAAAGAGCAGCAGAAGCTAATTTTCCGAGGCTCATCCAGGAAAACTTATCCCTCTCATTTAGCATAGAGTTCATACTATCCCAAGCATCTTCATTAAATGCATGAGGAGTAGGATTACTTAACCCGTCTCTGAACAGTTCATCTATGTTGCTTTTACTGCTCATAAATTACCGGCTCTTAACGCTTCTTGCTCAACAGACTGAGCGATTAATTCTCTTAATTTTTTTCTAGCAAAAGATACGTGCCATTTCGATGTACCATCAGAAATTTCAAGCATTTCAGCAATTTCTTTGTGCGAATAACCGTCAACCGCAAAAAGAACAAATACTTTTTTACTTTCGGTAGGCAACCTATCAATAAAGCCCAACAACTCTTCTGCTTCAAACTTTAGATCGGCTGCATTGTATTCTACCCAACTATTTTCGGTTCCATCATTCTGGATATCCTTAAATTGAATAATACTTTTCTCTTTGCTGTTTTTTCGGTAGTCGTCTATTATCGTGTTGATCATTATTCTTCTAATCCAAGCTTCAAATGAACGGTCTCCCTTAAAAGAGTCTAGCTTAGTTACAATCTTCATAAAACCTTGGTTAAGAAGGAACTCTGCGTCTTCTTTGTTTTTTTCATAACGCAGGCAAATACTGAGCAGAATACTATAGCATTGCTTGTAAAGTAAAAATTGCGACTTGCGTTTGTTTGCAATACAACCTTCTAATATTTCGTTACTTATTTCCAATTTGGTAAATTCTGATACCTTACAAATATAAGCTCTTGATTAACATGATTTTGACTTTTTATTTAATCTATAATTATTGTTTGGCTAAATGTCTTCTCTTCGCCAATTAACCGAAGTATGTAAGTTCCTTTATTCATTGAAGAAACATCTATTTCATTTCGGCCAATAACTATGCTACCACTCTTTTTTAAGGATCCACAAATGTCATAAATACTCAATAAACTATAGTTATTTTCATTAATTACGGTTAAAGTTGATTTAGCGGGTATCGGAAATATTGTGGTAGCTCGATTTTCCAAACTTTCCTCAATATCCAATGCATTTGTAAGCCCATAAGATCGAGTTCCAGTAACCCAAAAAGTTAACTCATTTTTTAATGTTGAAGGATTTACAATATAGCCAGAAGATTTTTTTCCAGGAGAATTCACAATTATTTTTACTTCTTCATTGGGTAAGTCGGAGAAAGCATATAGACCCGAACCATCAGAATTAGTAAGTGCTATTAGTTCATTTTTCAAATTATAGACAAGCAGAGCAGCATTAATAACGGGGTCACCTTCATTATATCCTGGGACATCGGTGCCGAATTTTATAGAGCCATTAAGTGCTTCATTTCCTGTAGTAGCGACAATCGGAGTTAAATTGATGTTTTTGTTGGAAACGGTTCCTTGGATGTAGCAAGCTTTTGACAAAGACCAAATCGCACTGTCTCCATAATAGGTTGGTGAATATCGCTTTTTTAAAGAATAAGTCATTGGTTCAGCAGAAAGGTAGTAAGTGCCTTCTTCCAAATCGTGAATACGGTAATAGCCGCTGTTTGAATTGGTTTGCGTGGCTTTTACAAATTGTAATGTATTTGGACTAGACTCCTTGAATACCGAGACCCAAACCGAATCTGCAGGTAATCCTGAGGCTAGAATTGTTCCACTAATCTCAGCATTTGAACCAGCTAATTCTCCAAGAAATCGAGAGTATGGAGGAACCTCAACATTTGCCTGTTGTGCTTTGCCAAAAAAACCAAAAGCTATTAAAAGCGTGAGTATTAAAAGTCTATTCATGATACTGTAAAGATGTAGACGTAAAATCTTGTTCAAAAGTTGGCTGTCAATCGGATTTCTTGCGACTTCTTTTATACAGAGATATTGCGGCCCATAGTAGAAATGCAAACGCAAAAATTCCCAGTAGACCCCAAAGCCAACTTATTTGGTCTCGAAGAATAATGATAAAAACAATTGCAACTAAAAAAATAGTAGCTAATTCGTTGAATACACGCAGTTTATTGCTGCTCATTTTAAATGATCCAGATTGAATTTGCACAAACAGTTTGTGAATGTACAAGTGATATAAGTACAGCCCGAGTACAAAGGCTAGCTTTACGTGCATAAAAGCTTGGGTTAAAAAACCAGGGCTATGATAGAGCATCACCAAAGCTGAAATCAGGACAAGTATTGCAGAAGGCCATGTAATTCCATACCACAGTCGTTTTTCCATAATTACAAATTGATTAGAAAGAATGGTTTTTTCAGCGTCTTCTTTTTCTTGTGCTTCTGTATGGTAAATAAATAAACGCACGATATAAAATAACCCAGCGAACCAGGTTACTATAAAGATCAAATGAAAAGCTTTTGTGTAAAGAAAATACATTCAGATAATTTTTGGTAAAAATAACCCGAAACTATACTACGATATGATTCTTGGTCTTAGGAACATTTAATTTTGTTCAAAACAACATCATGCATTCAAAAACAGCATCGTCTTCATTATCAACCTCAAGTAGAATTGTACTTCCTAATGACACAAATGTGTTGGGAAACCTTATGGGGGGTCAATTATTAAATTGGATGGATATTACCTCAGCAATCGCGGCACATAGACATTGCGGTCGAGTGGTAGTGACTGCGGCGGTTAACAATGTTTCTTTCAATCATCCGATAGCCCTTGGAGATATAGTTACCATCGAAGCAAAAGTGACAAGAGCCTTTACTTCTTCGATGGAGGTATTTATGGATGTGTATGTGGAGCACCGTTTAACAGGAGAGAAGAAAAAGTGCAACGAAGCTATTTACACGTTTGTAGCAGTTGATCAAAACGGAAAGTCTATTGATGTCCCAGAACTTATTCCAGAAAGTGAAGAAGAAAAATCGCGCTACGATGCTGCCCTTAGGCGAAGACAGTTGAGTCTTATACTTGCTGGAAGAATGAATGCAAACGAAGCGACCGAATTAAAGGCGCTTTTTGAACAGTAATCAGGTTTCTGCTGTTGAAACTTGCTTGTTTTTTCCGTACAAAGGTCCAAGGTATTCAGTATCTCCCGACATACCCAGATACATAACGTAAAGGCCGTTAAACACCAATACTAAGACATAATCTATAAAAGTACGTTTGCCGAAACACTTGCAAAGTTCGATGTATAAGGTAATGGTAAATAGAAGAAACACGGATAGCATACTTATAAGAGCAATATTTGCAGCCATAGATGTATCTCCAGTGTATACAATGTAAATTATTATTGGAGGTGGGATTATAAAAGCAATTACTTGCCATGCAGGCCTGCCCATTATTTTCAGAAAAACGACAACATTCCAAAACGGAACAATCGAAGCAATTCCAGGTAGATCACACTTGTAATATAAAACCCATTGTCCAAGTACACCGAAAGCAGCGACAAGGGCAATAATTATATACAGGAATTCATATTGCTCGGCATATTTAAGAATCAGTTCTAGTGGTAACTTAAGCGTATTGTGTAAGATTTCCATAATTTAACAGTTTTAAGACTGCATAAATTTAAGAAATTAACAAAAAACAGCAAGGTTTAATTCGGATAAATCCTCAACACTGTGAAAAAACCCTTTTTTACGCAGTTTTTTCTTGTTGACTTTCAGAACTTTGGTTGATGTCTTTAATCGTAGCGCCCATACTACAAGCGCCTGTGAAGTTAGCGCCAGGTTCAATAGATAGTTTAGCTGTCTCTATATCTCCATTAATATTTGCTGTTGATTGAAGGGACAAAAGTTCATTTACCACAATTTTTCCTTTAACGGTTCCAGAGATATTAGCATTGGTACATATGATTTCACCTTCCAGTTTTCCACCTTCGCCAATAACCACTTTTCCACTACTACTTATAGTTCCAATAAGTTTTCCGTCTAAGCGTATATCTCCACTAGTCTTAATATCGCCATTAATTGTAGTACCCGAAGAAATATGATTCCTAGTACCTTCTAATTCGGTTTGCTTAGCCATGGACTTTGAGTTTTTGAACATTTGATGTTTTCTATTAGTGCAAAGATAAAAATTATTAACAATTTAAAGTTCATATGTACTTTTATGAAAATCAAGATAATTTTCTACCCGTTTATCTTGAAAAAATAGAGCGTAATTCGTGTAGCTGATTACAAAAAAGTCATTTTCCAATTCGTTAATTTTTTTGAGGCTCGTTCGGTTTTTTGAAAAATCAGAAAAATAGTCTAAAGCGGTTTTGGAATTTTCAAATTGTTTTATAGAAATCATGTGAGTTTCCTTGTTTAATAAAACCGCACTAATTGATAGTTTTAAGTTACCGTGATAAGCTTTATTGTAATTATCAATTCGCTCTTTAATTTTTTCAATTTCGCTGCCTTCTACTGGCAATAACATAACTGCTAAGTGCCTGCCGTTTTTGTCAAATTTATAATCTGGCGGTGGTAAATCTTTAGCTTCAACTTTCTTTTCACTTTTTAGAATTTTTATTCTTTCTTCAGCATCTTTCGCTTCGGCAGACCCGGCATTATCTTTTTTAAATTTCTCTAAACTGGCAATAAGACCCTTTTTGTCCATTGAGCCTGCAGCACTCAGCGCCTTTAGGTATTTGAATTTAAGCGCAATATGATTATCGGGCATTTTAATTTCAGCATTTTCACATTCTGTAATACACGCTGAATAAAAGCCTCGAGAATAATAGTAATAAGCTTTTTTATATGCCTCAAGAGCAGCTTTCTTTTTAGAATCCATATCCTTTGCATAATCAGGATCATTGATAATTTTAGCGTAATCAGAATAAGGAAATTTACTTAGAATATAATTTTTGTAATAATTTGAGGAATCAATTCTATTATCATTTAGGTACATCCGATACAATTGATAAAGGCAGTTGATTTGATATTTTGATGTATCGTAGCGCGAAAGCAAGTTTCTGAAAGCTCCAATAGCGTGCATTGGGTCATCCATTTTTTCCTTGTAAATTATTCCCAAAGCGTAATAAGCCTCTACAATATTTTCATTTGCCTTTGATTTTGCTTCTGGAGAGAAGGGAATATCTTTCATGTATTTTGATTTGTCAGTAATCCCTGATAATACACTATCCACCGCAGTTTCATTAAACGTACCCAGCTCATCAAGACTAATGCTTGACTTGTCGCTTCTACGCCAGTTATCTTCGTTTGGTCTATTTCCCCACTGCTTAGCAAATTCTTGTTTACCCAAACCAATAGTTTTGTCATTGTAGAAATACCAAGCGCCCTTTTCATTTGATACTTCATTTTGGAAACCTCCATCATTAAAAGTAGTTGATTGGTTTTCTTCAGCCAGACGACGAGCCTCCTCTTCAGCAAGTCGTTCTTCGATAATTTCATCGATTAGAGCATCCAATTCATCTTCCGGCATTTCTGATAAAGCCAATAAACTATCCTCGCGCTGTATTATTAAAATGTTCTCTACCAGTTCTGTTAAACTGTTTTTGATGTTTACTATTTCTTCTCGATCGGGGAAGTCTTCTGGTATGTATTGTACCGTGCTATCGTAGTATGCTTGGGCAGGAATATATTCAGGTCGGGCAAAATGAATTTCGGCTAATTCAAGAAATGAAAGTCCTTTTTGATAATTATCCTCAACACTTGATTCAGCCGACAGTAAAAGCGCACTGATTTGTCGCTCTTCGCTTCCTTCTTGATCATATATCTTGCTTAACGCATAATATAGTTTATCTCGATATTCAATGTTTTTATCGTCGCGCAACATCTTTAACAACACCTTTTTTATATCATAACTACTCCCGTCCTCAGCACTATATGAAAGAGCTCGATTCATTTGCGCCCAGAATTCCATCTCATATTCTGGGTGTCTTTTTGCAACGGCTTTATAGGTGTTATTAGCCCTAATTGATTCGCCCTGTTCAGCATACAATTGAGCTAATATGAACATCCAACGTGTCGCAATATCCTTATCTTTCTGAATGAGAACAGCTTCTTCTAATTCTAGCATTGCTTTGGTGTATTCTTCTTGAGTGAGATAATATTCCGCTATGGTTGCTTTAACATCAGGCATAATGTCCTCGGGCACTTTATTATCATCTGCCAATAGGCGAATCAAAGCATCCGCTTGGTCGTAATTTTCGGTTTGAATGTGAGATTTTATGAGCCATAATCTTGCTTGATATTTTTGCTCGCCTTTAAATTTCTTAGTTACATATTTAAATATCGGTATACATTCTTTGTAGTTTTTTTCATAGAAATATGCTTTTCCAATGAGCATCCAGCAATCGTCAATCCACTTAACGTATTCTTTGCCTTTAATGTCCATGCTATGGTATTCTATGACCCTTGAACATTTCTTTATCACCAAATCCATATCCGCTTGGACAGTGGTTGCCATTTCTTCGTCACCATAAATGTAAAGGGGTAAGAGCTTCCTGTAGTTTTCTTTGTGGCCGGAGTTTATTTTTCCTTTGCCTGTCTTATATGCTTCTGTGGCATTAAAATAGCCATTCCACCGAGCATTGGTATTGTGAAAAAACCGATTAAGGAAATTGTTCTTCTTTTGAGAACAACTCTGAATTCCAAGCATAATGGAAAACACAAATACGAATAGTAGTAACCGATTTTTCAAGCTAGATTTTGCTTATAACTTAAGATAACTATGAACTAACAAAAATATTTTATTTTAATGCCTAATTATTGAAATTGGATGCTTCAAAAATAAACGCCAAGAAATCGGATATTTGTAGTTGATAAAATGAAAAAAGAAAACCGTTCAAACGATAAGCAAAGTGGAAAGACCAAAAAGGTAATTTCTAAGATTAAGCACAAGTCTAGACTCGTCCTTATGAACGATGATACCTTCGAGGAACAGTTTTCTCTAATTCTTTCTCCACTAAATGTATTTGCATGGGGAGGGTTATTTTTAATTCTCTTTACCACGTTTATCATTTTAACGATTTCATTTACTCCACTTAGAGAGTTTATTCCAGGATATTCCGATTTGAAAACAAAACGGATAGCAACTTCAACAGCACAGCGAGTTGATAGCCTTGAGCATGCATTAAACAACAACATAAAGTATTTAGATAACTTAAAAGTTATTTTGTCTGGAGGTGTTGTGATGCGAGACTCTTCAAGCATTAATACTGCAATGTCTTCAAGTGATCAGTTACAAACGGTTGTTTCTCCGGAGGATAGTGTTCTGCGAAATGAAGTTGAGCAAGAAGAGCGCTTTAACCTCAGCTTTAGTTCGGGCAATGGAGAGGATGATGGCTTAAGAAACATTTTGTTTTTTGCTCCCTTAGAGGGTGTTTTATCGTCAAAGTTTGATCCAACCATTCGGCATTATGGTGTTGACATTGTTTCGGCTGAGTTTGATGCTCCCATAAAAGCTGTTTTAGAGGGTACCGTAACGCTAGCGACTTGGACGTCGGATAAAGGGCACGTTATTTATGTTCAACATAAATACAATCTGATTTCAGTGTATAAGCATAATTCAATGCTTTTAAAGAAGGTTGGGGAAAAGGTGAGGGCAGGTGAAGCAATTGCTATTGTGGGCAGCAGCGGAGAATTAAGCACTGGGCCACATTTACATTTAGAATTGTGGCACAATGGAAACGCAATAAATCCTAGTGATTATATTATTTTTTAAAAAAACAAAAGCCGCTTAATTAGATTGAAGCGGCTCTTGTTACAAATTTTATCAGAGATTATTGCTCTGAGTTATAGTCCCATTCTTCCAAAAACTTGGTTGTGAAGTCACCCTTTCGGAACTTCTCATTTCTCATAAGTTTTTGGTGAAACGGAATCGTAGTTTTCACTCCTTCTACAATATATTCGTCCAGTGCTCTTTGCATTTTTTGAATAGCTTCTTCACGCGATTGAGCAACTGTAATTAGCTTAGCAACCATACTATCGTAATTAGGTGGAATAGTATAGCCTGCATAAACGTGGGTATCTATACGGATTCCAATTCCTCCAGGTTCGTGATACTCAGTGATTTTTCCAGGTGAAGGCATCCAGTTTTTTGATGGATCCTCTGCATTAATTCTGCACTGAATAGCGTGTGCCTTAGGCATATAGTTTTTGCCAGAGATGGCTTCACCAGCGGCAATTAGAATCTGTTCTTTTATTAAATCCCATCCAATAACCTCTTCTGTAATTGTATGCTCAACCTGTATTCTAGTATTCATTTCCATGAAGTAGAATTTTTTGTGCTTATCCACTAAAAACTCAACGGTTCCAACACCTTCATACTTTACAGCCGAAGCAGCTTTTATTGCAGCCTCTCCCATTTCTTTTCGGAGTGTTGGAGTCATGAATGGAGAAGGGGTTTCTTCAACAAGTTTTTGATGCCTTCTTTGAATAGAACAATCTCGCTCACTCATATGACAAACAGTCCCATATTGATCACCAGCAATTTGTATTTCAATGTGTCTTGGTTCTTCAATAAACTTCTCCATGTAAACGCCATCGTTTCCAAAGGCAGCTGCAGCCTCTCTTTGAATTGCAGCAAGTGAATCTGCTACGTCTTCTTCTTTCCAGACTACACGCATTCCTTTTCCTCCGCCACCTGCAGTAGCTTTCATCATTACCGGAAGACCAACTTCTTTAGCCATTTCAACGGCATGTTTCCCATCCTTTAATAGTCCTTCATAACCAGGAACACATGGCACTCCAGCGGCAAGCATAGTGGCTTTAGCATTTGCTTTATCCCCCATACCCTCAATCATTTCGGGGCCAGCTCCAATAAACTTGATGCCGTGCTCTTCACAGATTTTAGAAAACTTCGCATTTTCAGATAAAAAACCATACCCTGGGTGAATTGCATCAGCGTTCGTTATTTCGGCTGCAGCAATAATATTTGGGATTTTTAGATAAGACTCAGTGCTTGGGGCAGGCCCAATACATACCGCCTCGTCCGCAAATCGAACAGGTAAACTGTCTTTATCCGCTAACGAATAAACTGCAACCGTTTTTATACCCATTTCCTTACAGGTACGTATAATTCTCAAGGCGATTTCACCTCGGTTGGCAATGAGAATTTTTTTGAAAAGTTTAGATTTTATTTTCCTTGCCATAAACTATGGTATTTGGGAGTTAAAATTAACTAGGATCAATCAAGAAAAGTGGCTGATCGTACTCAATAGGAGAAGCGTCATCAACTAATACTTTTACGATTTTACCAGATATTTCAGCTTCAATTTCATTGAACAATTTCATGGCTTCAATTATACAAAGCACATCACCTGGTTTTATTGCATCACCTACGTTTTTAAATACAGGTTTCTCAGGTGAAGCAGAACGATAAAAGGTTCCAATCATTGGAGACTTTATCTCTACATATTTAGAGTCTTCTGCAGGTTCAACAGCAGCAGGTGCAACTGGTGCAGGCGCTGTTGGCTGAGCAACTGGTGCAGCTTGTGGTGCAACAGCAGCGGGAACCGCAGCTTGTATAATTTGAGGTGCGCTTGCCTTTTCTTTTGAACCAGTTTTAATAACCAGTTTTACATCGTCCATTTCTAGTTCAACCTCGCTTACACCAGATTTTGCTACAAACTTTATTAATCCCTGAATTTCTTCAATTTTCATATCAAAATTTTTCTTGTTCCAAAAAAGATAAATTTACTTAACTATTGTATGCCCATTTCAAATATACTGCTCCCCAAGTAAAGCCACCGCCAAAAGCAGACAAAATAATGTTGTCTCCTTTTTTGAGCTTGGGCTCCCATTCCCACAGGCAAAGTGGAATTGTTCCTGCAGTCGTATTTCCGTATTTTTCTATATTAATCATCACCTTTTCAGGAGATAAATTTAAACGATTTGCTGTTGCGTCAATAATTCTCAAATTCGCTTGATGAGGCACTAACCAATCCAGCGTATCGCCATTCAAATTATTTCTTAGCATCACTTCTTCAGAAACATCAGCCATGTTGGTAACAGCGAACTTAAACACTTGTTTGCCTTCTTGATGAACTGAATGTTCGTTGTTGGCTACCGTTTCTGCAGACGCCGGTTTTACCGAACCTCCTGCCGGTTGGTGTAAATAATGAACCCCAGAACCATCTGAATGTAACTGGAAATCAATAATTCCATTGCCTTCTTCGTTTGGCTCTAAAAGAACGGCTCCACCGCCGTCACCGAATATTATACAAGTTGTTCTGTCTTCATAATTTAGAATAGATGACATTTTGTCAACACCAACGACAACCACTTTTTTGTATTTACCAGTTTCAATGAATTGCGCGCCAGTACTCAGACTATAAATGAAACCCGAACAGGCAGCATTTATATCAAAGCTCCATGCATTTTTTGCTCCAACTTTATCTGCAACAATATTTGCACAGCTCGGGAAATTGTAATCGGCAGTTACCGTTCCAACAATTAATAAATCAATCTCTTCTGGAGAAATACCACGTTTTTTGCACAAATCTAAAACAGCAGGTGCTGCTAAATCTGACGCGCCAGTACTAGGCTCTTTTAATATTCTTCGTTCTTTAATTCCAGTTCTACTGAAGATCCATTCATCGTTAGTGTCAACAATTTTTTCAAGGTCTTTGTTGGTCATTTTTGTTTCTGGTACATAGCCCGAAACTGCGGTTATTGCTGCTGTAATTTTTGACATTATTGAAATGCGTTTTTTATTTTTTCAGCTAACTGTGCTTTAGACACATCTAGCGAATGAAGAATCAAATTTTTTATAGCACGTGCGCTTGAAATTCCGTGACCAATAATAACATTTCCATTAACACCAAGCACAGGTGTGCCGCCATAAATTTCATAATTCAGTCTGTTGAAAAAAGCATCATCAATTCCGCGCTTTTTAATCATGGCATAAAATGCCTCTGCTTCCTTAAGCATCACGTTTCCAGTAAACCCGTCTGTTACAATTACGTCTACTTCTCCGCTAAATAAGTCTCTTCCTTCTACGTTTCCAAAAAAATTAAAATCCTGAGAGTCTTTCATAAGCTGATGAGCTGCTTGAACCTGCATAGTTCCTTTTTCTTCTTCTTCACCCATGCTTAAAAGCCCCACTTTAGGGTTTTCTATAGCGAAAACTTCTTTAGCGTAAATAGAGCCAAGAATTCCGAACTGATAAAGCACATCGGGCTTACAGTCAGCATTAATCCCTACGTCCAGTAAGATATTCATACTTCCATCGGGGCAAGGAATTGCAGAAGTTACAGAGGGGCGAATTACTCCGGGAATCGCTTGTATAGTAAACATCGATCCAACCATCATGGCACCTGAGTTACCAGCACTTGCAAAAGAGTCAAGTTCACCTTTCTTCAAATAATGAAACCCAAGGCCTGTTGAAGACTTGGGTTTACTTTTAAATGCCTTTGCTGGGTGCTCACCCATCTCAATAAAATCGGTAGTATGAATAAATTCGAAATCATCTGGGTTCTCTCCTTCAGATAGAATTTTTTCTCTACTTGCCTTTTCATTACCTATCAGCACAATATCAACTGTACCAGGTAGTTCTCTTCGAGCTTCTATTGCTCCAAGTATAGTTGAGTCGGGTGCAAAATCACCACCAAAAGTGTCGAGGCCTAGTCGCATTTAGGAATTTAGCTAGTTGCTAAATTAGAACTAATTACTAAACTTCAGTCTCTTTCTCTAAAACAACTTTGCCCTTGTAATATAATTTTCCTTCGAACCAATGTGCTCTATGGTAGAGGTGTGGTTGTCCAGTTGTAGGACAAGTAGCCACTGTAGGAGCAGTAGTTTTGTAATGAGTACGTCTTTTATCTCTTCTAGTTGTACTCTGCTTACGTTTAGGATGTGCCATTATTTCTAATTTTTATCTTTAAACAAGTCTTTTAATGTGTTCCATCTGGGGTCTGATTCTTCTTTCGAAGAAACTTCTCCACCATTATATTCTTTTAGCTTTTCAAGCATTACCGGGTCACACTTTCCTTCTTCGTGAACCGTTTTTGCAGGTAGTGAAAGATGAATGAGTTGATAAAAAATTTCGGATAAATCGACTTTATGATCTTTAGAGGGGATGTAAATAACATCTTCTTCTCCCCAAACATCTTCATCGCTATACTTCCCAATGATTCTAGAATCACCAGAAACTTCAACATCTAATTGGTCTAGACAAACATCGCAATCGACATTTACCTTACCATCATATATGATATCGAAAACCAATAAGTTTTCTTTTTTATCCAACTCGACATCAAAAGCAACTTTTCCATCATGAATAAGCTCGCTTTCTAAACCTCTACCTTGAAAAGATTCAAAGAACATTTTTGTTGCCTCATAGTTAAACTGGTGTTTACCTACTGTTAATCCTGAAAATTTAAGTTCAAAATCTTTCATAGATCGCCCGCCAAAAATGAGGCGGCAAATGTAATAAAATATGTATTAGTAAAATTTAATAGAAACATTTAAAAACCAGCAGTTTATGCCTTGGACAGGGCGTTTTCTATAAGTGTTTTGTTTAGTTTTCTGTTTTTAAAGATATCAATAGCCGAAAAAACAGCATTTCTGAATGAGCTGGCAGAAGCTATTCCCAAACCAGCAATGTCATATGCAGTTCCATGGTCCGGTGAGGTTCGCACAATAGGAAGCCCAGAGGTAAAATTTACACCCTCATCAAAAGAAATGGTTTTGAAAGGTGCCAATCCTTGGTCGTGATACATTGCCAAAATACCATCGAAATTTTTATATCCTGGTGACCCAAAAAACCCATCAGCTGCAAAAGGCCCAAAAACCAAAGTGCCTTTTTTCTCTGCTTTTTTTAATGCGGGAATAATAACTTCTTTTTCTTCTGATCCAATTGTTCCATTATCCCCTGAATGTGGGTTAAGTCCTAAAACCGCAATTTTTGGATGTGCTATGCTAAAGTCTTGCTGTAATGTTTTGTGCATTACCTCAATTTTTTTCAGGATTACTTCTTCAGTAATTTGGCTTGCAACATCTTTAATTGCAACGTGACCAGTAATGGTCCCTACGCGCAATTCGCCATGAGTAAGAATCATTAAGGGAAAGTCTTCATTGGCGTAATTGGCCAAATATTCAGTATGCCCTGGAAAAGAAAAATACTCGGACTGAATATTGTTTTTGTTAATTGGTGCGGTTACCAAAACATCAATTTTGTTGGAGGCTAGATCTTTTGTTGCTGCTTCAAGCGATAAAAATGATTTTTGACCTGCATCACTCTTTGACTCTCCAAATGTTATTATCGCATCATCATCCCATACCTCAACTAAGTTTGCCTTTTTTGGGTTTGCTTGAGCCGCATCTTTGATTGAAAAAAAGCTAAAGTCACTTACATTAAGTGACTTTTTGTAAGCATTCACTAAATTTAAATTCCCGTAAACTATAGGAGTGCAAACGTCCATCATTCGCGCATCAGAAAAGGTTTTAATGATTACCTCAAGTCCAATACCATTATAGTCTCCAATGGAAATTCCAACGCGAATTTTTCGATTTGATTTTTGGGTTTTTTTAGGGTGCATTTGTAAGTTTATGCTGAAATTGTTTTGAAAAACTCGAATAATGACCGAACACCAACACCGGTCCCTTCGATACCTCTATAATTCTTTTCAGTGTGGTTAAATGCTGGGCCAGCAATATCTATGTGAATATAAGGGTAACCTTCTTTAGTTGTGGTGTCTTGAGTAAAGTACTCTAAGAATTTTCCTGCCGTAATCATACCCGCTTCAGCTCCTCCAAGGTTTTTAATATCTGCCACTCTTGACTTTAACTGATCTTTGTACTCATCCCAGAAAGGAAACGGGGCAAATCGTTCGTATGTTTTGGCTCCAGCTTTAATAAGTTCATCGTGAATATCTTGAGAAGCATTTCCCATAGAAATCATTGCTTCGTCACCAATAGCTCTGGCAGCAGCCCCAGTCAATGTGGCCAAGTCCATTACAAGCTCTGGATCATAATTTCTAGCGTAAGAAAGTGCATCAGCTAGAATCATTCTTCCTTCAGCATCAGTATTCAAGACCTCAACAGTCATTCCGTTATGCATGTTAATTACGTCTCCTGGAACATAAGCATTACCGCCCGGTCGATTGTCAGTAGCAGGTATTAAACCGATTACTTTAATTGGCAATTTAGCCTGCGCTATGGCAGCGATGGTTCCAACAACAGATGCAGAACCTCCCATATCGCACTTCATATAATCCATAGAGTTTGCGGTAGGCTTTAAACTAACCCCACCAGTATCATAAACAACTCCCTTTCCTACGAGTACATATGGTTTTTCGTTTTTGGCATTTTCAGGGTTCCACTCTAAAATTGAAAAGGTTGGTGGATTTACAGAACCTAGGTTAACTGCCAATAAACCACCCATTTTTAGGGATTGGATTTTTGATTTATTGAACACTTCAACTTTGAAACCTAATTCCTCGCCCAAATCCATCATATCATGCGCATATTGTTCGGCGGTAAGATAAGACAAGGGCTCATTTACAAAATCACGTGCAATGCATGTGGAACTGACTGCTGCATTTAGTTGGGTTAACTCTATTTCAGAAAGCCCTTCAATATTGATCGTTGAAATGGTGTTTTTCCTTTTATCAGCATCTGAAAAGTACTTCAGGAACTGATAATTGCTCAAACCAAAACCTTCAGCAAAGGCATAAAGAATCTCTGACCCTTCGTTGCTTTTAATGATAACGGATGTTTGTTTTAGGCCATTTAATTTCTTACAAATTCCATGAGATGCAAGTCTAGCTTTTTCAAGCACCTTGTTGAAGTCAGCATCTTCTTCTATTTGATATACAAACACATGGCTGTCAAGTCGATTTATGTGGATTGAGTTGTTTTTATTTTCAATCTGCCCTTTGATGAACTCGATTTCTTTAGCACTTAGGTCTACTAATTCATTTATGTTGTTGCAAATAATAATTTGATTATTGTCTGAATTAGAAGCGACTGTTCCTGAAAATATTTCTCTCATATTTATAATTTTTGGAATGGCAAATGTAATGAAAGGTCAAAACTGTGCTATGCATTCTAGCACTTGCCAGATTAATTATTCAAAAAAAAGTCCTCCCAAATTTTTGGGAGGACTTTTTCTATAGTGTTCCTCTATTCTCTTGCTCTCGTTCAATCGATTCAAACAAGGCTTTAAAGTTTCCAGCACCGAAGCCCCGCGCTCCCATTCTTTGAATCACTTCAAAGAAAAGTGTTGGTCTGTCTTCAACAGGTTTTGTAAAGATTTGAAGTAAATAACCTTCTTCATCTGCATCCACTAAAATTGATAGTTTCTGAAGTTCTTTAATATCTTCTTTCATCATTTCACGATGTTCTCCTAATCTTTCCGGAATACCATCATAGTATGCTTGAGGAGGAGGGGGCAAGAACTCAACACCACGCGCCTTTAATTGTGCAACTGTCTTTATAATATCATCTGTTGCAACAGCAATATGCTGGACACCAGAATCTTCGTAAAAATCCAGGTACTCTTCTATTTGAGATTTTTTTGCGGCCTTGGCTGGCTCGTTAATTGGAAATTTGATTCTTCCATTGCCATTCGACATTACCTTGCTCATCAATGCAGAATACTCAGTATGGATTTGACTGTCATCAAATGATAAGAAATTCTCAAACCCCATCACATCTTCATACCACTTTACCCAAGTATTCATTTGATTCCAGCCTACATTTCCAACCATATGATCAATAAACTTTAGCCCTAGTGGTTCTGGATTATAATCGGACTTCCAAGCTCTAAAACCAGGTAAAAAGGCACCGTTATAATTTTTTCTTTCAATAAACATGTGAACAGTCTCGCCATAGGTATAGATACCTGCTCTAACCACCTCACCATGCTCGTCTTTTTCTACTATAGGTTCTAAATAAGACTTTGCTCCACGAGCAGTAGTTTCCTCGTAAGCCTTTCGAGCATCATCAACCCAAAGAGCAACCACCTTAACTCCGTCTCCGTGCTTAACAATGTGATCGTTAATTGGCGATTTACTATTCAGCGGGGTAGTTAGGATTAACCGAATTTTACCTTGCACTAAAACATAACTTACAGAGTCTTTTGAACCCGTTTCTAAACCTTTGTAAGCTAGCGATTGAAACCCAAACGCCGTCTTATAAAAATGCGCAGATTGTTTTGCGTTTCCCACATAAAATTCAACATAGTCTGTACCTAAAAGTGGCAAGAAATCTTGAGCTCCTGCAAATATTTTTTCTAATCCGTAGTCAACTGACTTTACTTCTTTTTTACTCATCTCTTTTTCTTTCAATATTACCTATTCACCTATCCAAGATTTAAAATAGTCCTTGTCTGATATAGCCATGGCCTGTTCCGTAACTTTAAGGGGCTTGAACGTGTCAACCATAACCGCTAATTCTTCTGTTTCTGTTTTTCCAATGCTTCTTTCCGCTGCACCTGGATGCGGACCATGCGCTGTTCCTGCAGGATGAAGTGTAATATGACCAGGTGCGATATCGTTTCTGCTCATAAAGTCACCATCAACATAATATAGCACTTCATCAGAGTCAATATTACTGTGGTTATATGGCGCAGGGATTGAATCCGGGTGATAGTCATATAAACGTGGTACAAACGAACAAATTACAAATGTGCTGGTTTCGAACGTTTGATGAATAGGAGGAGGCAGATGAACTCTTCCGGTTATAGGTTCAAATTCATGAATTGAAAAGGCATAAGGGAAATTATAACCGTCCCAGCCAACTACACCAAACGGATTTGCCCCATATGTAAAGTCATAAATTACACCTTCTCTTTTGACTTTAACTAGAAAGTCACCTAACTCATCATGAGTTTCTAACTCAGATGGCGGCCTCAAGTCTCTTTCACAGAATGGCGAATGTTCTAAATGTTGCCCGAACCAGTTTCGGTATTTTTTTGGTGTGTAAACAGGGCTGTTTGATTCAGTTATAAATAAACGATTGTCTGAAGAATCAAAATCCATTTTGTAAATCATTCCGCGCGGGATGACTAAATAGTCGCCGTACTTAAAATCAATATTACCCATTTGAGTTCTGAGCTTTCCCGAACCTTTATGAACAAATATTACTTCGTCAGCATCACCGTTTTTATAAAAATAGTCTTCGGTTTTATTTGAAGGCGCTGCTAGCTGAATGGAAACATCGCTATTAAATAGCACAGGAACCCTAGCATCTAATTGATCAGCAATAGGATTAACCTCAAAGCCTCTTAATCGTTGAGCTCTAATGTTTTTGTTTATGGCTGCTTTAGGAGAAACGTCTTTTTCAGCACCAATGTCCTTAACGATGGTAGGTCTATGAACGTGATACATAATAGATGACATTCCATCAAAGCCTATGGTACCAAATAGTTCTTCAGAATACAACTCTCCGTTTTCCTTACGAAAAACAGTGTGTCTTTTATTGGGAAAATTCCCTAGTTTATGATAAAAAGGCATAGCTAAATTTTGCATCAAATCTATGGACTGCAGCGTTCTAGTAAAATGACTAATGTCAGAAATAGAGCTTATGTGAATTCGGTTACTTAGGCTTCAATTAGGTAGCTATAACTTTGCGCAGTTAATTCAAAATATAATTTATGAAAAGAGTTGCTTACGCTGTAATTTGCTGCACCGTTTTTTCTTGTTCACCGGATGCAAAAACGAATAAAGAACTGAAAAAAACAATAACATTCAATGAACCTGTGAATATTAACCTATCAGCGTCTGCCTCAAAAATTGCAATACAACACTTTGAGGCAATTTATCCGCTGAACAGAAACTCTTTAAATAATGAGGTTGTTGAGTTGGGTCAGATATTGTTTAATGACAAAAGGCTTTCTAAAGATGGAAGTGTTTCATGTAATTCTTGTCACAACTTAAAGGCTTACGGGGTAGATAATTTACCTACTTCACCAGGCGATGAGCAACAAAATGGAGATAGAAACTCACCGACAGTTTTGAATTCTGGTGACCATATCGCTCAATTTTGGGATGGTAGAGCGGCCAGTGTAGAAGATCAGGCTGGAATGCCGATTTTGAATCCAATCGAAATGAACATTCCCAATGAGCAATTTTTAGTTGAAAGATTATCGAACATAAAATTATATCAAAATTTATTCACTAAGGCTTTTCCTAAGGCCACAAGTCCCATTTCTTTTACAAATATTAAAACCGCTATAGGTGCATTTGAGCGAACACTTGTTACCCCCTCTCGCTTTGATGAATTTGTCCAAGGAAATAATAATGCTCTAACTAATAAAGAAAAACAAGGCTTAGCACTTTTTGTAAAAACAGGCTGTACAAGCTGTCATAATGGAAAGTTATTAGGCGCAAGTTCTTATCAAAAGTTTGGAGTAACGGCAAACTATTGGGACTATACAAATAGCAAAAAACGCGACAAGGGCCGCTTTGCCGTAACAGGAAATCAAGGAGATAGTTATGTATTTAAAGTTCCAAGTCTTAGAAATGTGAACGAGACATACCCCTACTTTCATGATGGCTCTGTAGAAAAGCTGAGTGATGCGGTTTGGATAATGGCGAGGGTGCAGCTAGACAAGGATCTATCGGAGGAAGACGTAGATTTAATTGTAAAGTTTCTTGAAACGACAACAGGATCATTACAGGTTGATAAACAAACTCCAACGCCAAAATTGGCACAGAATATTTAGTACTCGATTCTATTCATAGAGGCTCCATTTAAATAATATTTTTGCTAGACATCATTTATAGATATGGCTGATAAAATATTAATAATAGGTTCCCTTGGTCAGGTTGGTCAGGAATTATTTGAAAGTTTAAAAATTACGTACGGAGAATCTAATGTTATTGCATCTGATGTAAAGGATGAGGTAAGCATAGAAGGGCGGTATGAGAAGCTAGACGTTTTGGATAAAAATGCTTTATTCGATTTAGTTAAGAAAAATGGAATAACCCAAGTTTATAATTTAGCCGCTTTACTCTCGGCCACTGCCGAAAAACATCCACGATTTGGTTGGGACTTAACCATCGAAGGTCAGTTTAACGTGCTAAACCTTGCCAAAGAAGGCCATATAAAAAAGATTTTTTGGCCGAGCTCAATAGCTGTTTTTGGCCCAACAACTCCAAAGGACAAAACTCCTCAGCAAACTATAATTGAGCCCAATACTGTCTATGGAATTGGAAAACTTGCGGGTGAAATGTGGAATAAATACTACTTTGAAAAATACGATGTTGATGTTCGTGGTGTTCGTTACCCTGGTTTAATCGGTTGGAAAAGCCTTCCGGGTGGAGGAACTACTGATTATGCTGTGGACATTTTTTACAGTGCCCTTCGAGGTGAAAAATTTGATTGTTTTTTAAGATCAGATACTGAGCTACCCATGATGCATATGGAAGATGCTATTCGTGCAACTCGAGAAATAATGGAGGCACCATCAAATGATATTAAACTTAGAACCTGCTATAATATCGCAGCAATGAACTTTGAGCCAAAAGGATTAGCTGCTGAAATTCAAACAAGAATTCCTTCTTTTGAAATCTCTTATAACCCTGATTTTAGACAAGATATAGCCGCTACATGGCCAAGATCAATTGATGATTCTCCAGCAAGAACCGATTGGGGGTGGAAAGAGAAATACGACTTAAATGCGTTAGTGGACAATATGCTCGAAAACCTTAAAGGTAAAGTATAGTTATGCGAGTTATTATTTGGAGTTGCTTGTTTCTATTGACTTTATTTAGTTGTGCAGACGACTCACAAGAAAGGTCAAAGAATGCGAAGCCAATTTCATCAATAGTTTTTACCCCAGTTGAGAAGCCCGTATTTGTTGCGGATAGCGCTTATCAGTATATTGTTGAACAATTGGCTTTTGGCCCTAGAGTACCAGGATCGAAGTCACATGCTAATGCCGCAGTATATTTAGAGAAACAATTCAAAAAATGGAACTGGCAAACTAATCTGCAATTGGGTAGCGCTGTAACATTTAATGGGAAGGAAATAGCCATAAAAAATATAGTAGCAAGGTTTGATACCACAAAAAAATCTCGTGTTTTGTTAATGGCTCATTGGGACACACGACCTTTTGCTGACAGAGATGAAATTAGAAAGACTGAAGCAATTGATGGGGCTAACGATGGAGCATCAGGTGTTGGAGTACTTTTGGAAATTGCACGCATAATTTCAAGCTCAGATCTGAAACCAAATATTGGAATTGATATTGTCCTTTTTGATGCTGAAGATTATGGTCAGCCATCGGGAATGATGTCTGGTCAAACTGGCGATACATGGTGCTTAGGCTCGCAATATTGGGCAAAACATCTGGCAGTGGATTATGTTAGGCCTAAGTATGGAATTTTATTGGATATGGTAGGCGCAAAGGATGCTATTTTCCCAAAAGAAGGTGTTTCGATGCAGTATAACCCACAGCTAGTAAACAAAATCTGGTACTTTGCAAATAAGTTAGGCTATGGAAAATACTTCATTCAACAAGAAGCAAGTGGAGGCATAACTGATGACCACCTTTATGTAAACAAAATAGCCAAAATCCCAAGTATCGACATCATACACTACGACCCTTATCAAGGAGATTTTGGAGCTTTTCATCACCGTCACTCGGATGATATTAATGTGATAGACAAAACCACTCTAGAGGTAGTTGGTAATGTAGTTTTGGAGACAATTTACCGCGAAAAGTAAAAAATTCACTTAATTAATGTTTGGTTTTTGCTGCAGAGCAATGCAACGATTGTAAAAAATTGTACAATAATTTAAACCCATTCCCATTTACATTTGTTAACATAAATTAAAGAGCCTTAAATAATTTGGTCACTGTAAAAGAAGGGTCTTGAATAACTAAAAAATTAACATGAAAACACCAATTCGAATGTTTAGAATAGCTGGTATTGCAGCAATAGCAGGTCTGTTTATTGGCGGACTTTTATCAAACTCAAGTATTCCCGCACCCACGGGTTACACAGGTTCTCCTGCAGATGGAAAAACTTGTGGAACGAATGGAGGGTGTCACGGTGGAGGAGCCACAGTTGACAACGACATGATCTCTTCTGATATACCTGCTGATGGTTATACTCCAGGATCTAAATATAATGTTACCGTTACAGTTGCGCAAGCTGGTGTAAGCAAATTTGGTTTTTCTTTTACTGCTCAGAAAAATGATGGAGCGCAACTAGGAACCTTAGCTGCCGGAGCTGGAACTAGCCTCGATAATACAAGTAAATATATTAGTCATACCAGTTCAAGCACTGCAGGGTCAAACGGAAGTAAAGCGTGGTCTTTTAAATGGACTGCACCAGCCTCTGGAACGGGCGTGGTAAGTTTTTATGCTGCAGGTAATGCAACCGATGCAATGTCAAATACTTCAGGTGACAATATATATAAAGCGTCAGCAACATTTATTGAAAAGGGTGGAGATAATTCTACGGTTTCTATAAATAACAAAACGGTACGTCCCATTTTATCAGTTTACCCTAATCCGGCTCAAAATGTTGTTTGGCTCGATTCAGATAATAGCGAGGAAGTAAGAGTCATAAACTTAAAAGGTGAGTTAGTTAGAACCGTTTCTCTTATTGAAGGAAAAAATAGATTGGATATTTCTGACTTGAATTACGGGGTTTATAGAATTCAAAATACCGAAGGCTCAATAAACGAAACGTTGGTTAAACTTTAGGTTTATTCAGCATTTTCAACACGTAGTCCTACTTCTTTAATCCCACTCAGTTTATCGTCTCTCATTACTTGAGAAAAATTAAAATTGTATATACCCGGTTCAGGAAATTGAACTTTCCGCTGAAATAAAATTTGGTGAGTTACTAAACCTCCAGAGGTATTACCAAGCCATTTTCCAGATTGGTCACAAAGTATAAATTCTAGGGTGTCTTTTTCAATCTTACCATTGGGCAACGTAAGCTCGGAAAGCACATACAAATTGCTGTATTTGTAAGTTTGATCATTTCTTAAGTTGAAATACAAGTTTTTTAAGGTTGCTATTTCCGTAATTTCAGCAGCGAAAGAAACAGTCTTTTTAACATCCCAAACCCCCTCATTCATAGGCGTATTTAGTTCATACACCCTTTTGGAGTCACAGCTAAACAGGACAAATGGAAGAAACAATAACGCGAACTTCATTATTCTGACTTAGGCTTTGAGTTTGTTTTTGGAGGTCTATTACCACCCGTCTTTTTATTTTGAGGATTGTTTTGTCCGTTAGGTTTCCTTTTTTGATTTGGGCGATTTTTTTTCTGACCTTGCTGGTTTCCACCTTGACCTTGGTTTTGGTTACGTTGGTCATTTTTAGGACCACCTCCTTGGCTATCGGGCCTTTTGCCCTTGCGCTTATTTCTATTTCGGTTGTTACTTTTCTTTTTCTCTTTAGTATTAAACCGATTTAAATCATCTTGACCAACAACATTTTCGTAATCAGGAAGGTCTTCAACTGGAGCATCAACAAAGGCAAACTGCTTCAAGCTTTCGGGAAATTTATTCTGTTTATTCATTTCCAAAATCTCTTTCACAGTTTCCAGTTTCAGAGGGTGAAAAACAGCAGGGTCTTCTTTTGTGTTGAACCACAATGTTTTTCTGAAAATATCGGTTTTTTGAAGAAATGCAGTCCCTTTTTTAGTTTTAAGCTTTATGTCTCCTTCTGGAAAATCTTTAAGCGCATCTAAGTAACTATCTAATTCATAGTTTAGACAACACTTGAGTTTGCCGCATTGACCTGCAAGCTTTATTGGATTTATGGCCAATTGCTGGTACCTAGCTGCCGAAGTAGAGACCGATCTAAAATCAGTTAACCAAGTAGAGCAACACAATTCTCTACCGCAACTTCCTATACCACCTACTCTGCCCGCTTCTTGTCGTGCTCCAATTTGTTTCATTTCTACACGCACTTTAAAAGTGCCTGCGAATTTTTTAATAAGCTCCCTGAAGTCCACACGACTTTCAGAGGTATAATAGAATATAGCCTTTGTGCCATCCCCCTGATATTCAACATCCGAAATTTTCATGTCTAATTTGAGTTCAGCCGCTGCTTTTCTCGCTTTAACCATCGTTTCGTCTTCCTTCTTTTGAACTTCCTGCCAGAGATCAATATCTTCTTGAGTAGCGATGCGAATTACCCTACTAAGAGTGTTAATGTTTGTTTTTGGGTTTTTACGAGTAAGTTGAACTCTTACAAGTTCGCCAGTAAGTGTTACTGCGCCAACGTCGGTGCCATGAGAAGCCTCAACCATTACTATATCACCCACAGAGGGTGTTATACTTGTACCGTATCTATAATATTCTTTTCGAGTGTTTTTAAAGCGCACCTCAACTAGAGGAGTTGAGTTAACAGCTGAGCTTTCCATACCCGCTAACCAATCAAAAACATCTAATTTTCCGCAACCACCGGAACTACAATTCCCGTTATTTTCGCAACCTGCAGGAGTTCCACCTGAGCTGCCGCATGCTCCACTTGAGCAACTTCCACACCCCATTAACAATATATATTGAGTGCTTTCTATTATTTCTAGAAAGCAACTAAGATTCTACAATAGCCACAAAGTTATCATAAACAAGGAGCTATTTTCTTCTATTTTTTTGGGTGAATATTGGTTAGTATAATCAACGAAACATCCATCAATACTATCTTGGTATTACAGTTCCTTCCTATGTCGAAGAGCGCGTCCTCAAAGGCAGAAACAAATCCCTGGCAGTTTTGGGCGGTTACATATTTTGCGAATTTATTAATAAAACCATTTTCAGTTTCTTCGATGCGTTGAAGTTCAGGACCGCCATAATTTAGAATGATACTTTCTCTAAAAACATGCAATCCATACTGAAGAAAAAGCTTCATATTTTCTCGATTTTCACGATTCATTTTCTCTAGCCATTTAAAAATAGAGGCCAAATCTTTTTTGAAACAAAATCGCATCCATTGCGAGAAGTTCTCATGGTTGAATTCAATCTGTTTATCGTTTCGAATTAATTCGAATGCTTTGTTAAGGTTTCCTTCACTGAGCCTAGTAATGGTATTCAGCTGAATCTCGCTTAAATTATAGCTAGAATTGATGGCATTTTTTATTGATACGGAGTCAATCGGAGAAAATTGAACCAATTGGCAGCGAGAAAGAATCGTTGGGAGTATTTGTTCAGTACTTTGGGCAATGAGGATAAATATTGTTTTCTCAGGAGGCTCTTCCAGTAATTTCAGTAGCTTATTAGCGGCGGCTGAGTTAATAAGCTCAGCCATCCATATTACCATGAACTTATATTCACTCTCAAAGGGCTTAAGGCTAAGTTTTTTCATAATAGCAGAGCTTTCATTTACAGAAATACTGCCTTGGGTTTTAAGTAAACCTATATGATTATACCACGCATTTAGATTCATGTAGGGCATTTCTATGACAGCTTCGCGCCATAAATGGATGAAGTCGTCACTAACTAGTTTTAACCCTTTGATATTGTCGGTTTTATTAACGGGAAAGGAAAAGTGTATATCGGGATGAATTAATTTTTCAACTTTTAAATTCCCAGATGAATTAGGTTGGTCTTGCCATTTTCCATGTTTTATGTGTTGAATAATGGTTTTAATATATGCTAGAGCCATTGGCAGGGTTCCACTGCCCTCCGGGCCACAAAAAATTTGGGCATGAGGAATTCTGCTGTTTTTTAACGCATCGAGCAAATGCTCTTTTACTTTTTCGTTTCCATATATGCGCTCTAATTCCATTTGCGTCAAAAGTAGCTAAAGCCAATTTTAGATGAACATATAGTGCGTGATTTAATTGCCAAATTATCTTTGCTCACATCATTTAAAATAAGAGCATGAAAACACTCAAGGATTTTTCGTTTAAAGGCAAAAGAGCATTAATAAGAGTAGACTTTAATGTTCCACTCAATACAACTAAAGAAGTAACTGATGCTACTAGAATTGAAGCGGCGCTACCCACGATAAGTTATATTTTAAGGCAAGGGGGTTCGGTAGTTCTTATGTCTCATTTGGGACGCCCAAGTGGAGGTTACGAAGCGGATTATTCTTTAAGTCATATAGTTTCTACCTTATCAGGATTATTAGGTAAAGCAGTGGAATTTGCGGGTGACTGCATTGGAGAACAGTCCTATTCGGTTACAAATAACCTTGGTGAGGGGAAGGTTGTTTTGTTGGAAAATTTGCGTTTTCACAATGAAGAAAAAAAGGGCGATTCGGCTTTTGCAGAGAAATTATCAAAGCATGGAGACATATATATTAACGATGCATTTGGTACAGCCCATAGGGCACATGCTAGTACGGCAATAATCGCAAGTTTTTTCGAAGGAAATTCTTGTTTTGGATTGCTTATGCAAAAGGAATTGGAGAGTGTTCGTAAAGTAATGCAAAATAGTGCGAAGCCATTTACGGCGATAATTGGAGGCGCAAAAGTTTCCAGTAAAATATCAATTATCCAAAACCTAATGGATAAATTGGATAATTTGATTATCGGTGGAGGTATGTCGTACACGTTTGTAAAAGCTATGGGAGGCAGAGTTGGAGATTCTTTAGTTGAAGACAAATATTTAGAGGAGGCAAAAGCAATCTTAAACATCGCCGAAGATAAGGGCGTTCGTATTTTAATTCCAGAAGACTCCATAATTGCAGATGCATTTGACAACAATGCCAATCGAAAAACAGTAGACTCTTCTGAGATTCCAGATGGTTGGATGGGTTTGGATATAGGAGCCAATGCAATAGAACATTATACAAAATGTATTGAAGAGTCAAAAACCATTTTGTGGAATGGTCCGATGGGCGTTTTTGAAATGGATAATTTTCAGGCTGGAACGAAAAAAGTTGCTTATTCGGTTGTTTCGGCTACCGAAAGAGGCGCTTACTCCTTAGTCGGGGGAGGAGACTCTGTTGCCGCAATTAATAAGTACGATTTAAAAGAGCATGTTTCTTATGTTTCTACAGGTGGTGGAGCGCTATTGGAGTTAATTGAAGGAAAAGAACTGCCTGGAGTTGCGGCTATTGAGAATTTTTAATTTTCAGGTTTAAAGTCAGGAAACTCCGGGGCATCTGGAAGTTCCGTTGGAATTTCAAAATCAGAGTACCAGTCAGCATCTTTAAAAACGGGAACTATTAATGGCGCTATTGAAGCTGTTGGTGCATATAAGTAGGATGTTTTTTTCTGTTTTTGTGGAATAAACTCCCACCGTTGGTCCAATGCTTCTACTACGATTAGAAAAACGCTTAGTACAAGAGCCATTTTAAGTAATCCAAAAACAGCACCACCAGCCTTGTTTAGCAGTTTCATTGCTACTAGATTCACAACTTTTTCGAGCATTTTTGCAATAAAATAAACCCCACCAAGGATCACCAAAAAGGTTACAATAAAAGCTACTAATTGCATCGCATTTCCAGTCAGGTTGACGTGATCACCAAGAACAGCCGCGGTTTTTTGCGAAAAATGCACGCCACCGTAAATGCCTAGAACTAGACCAACTAAACTTGCAATTTCTACTATTAAGCCTCGAGTGAACCCTTTATAAAGACCATACAAGAGAGGAACCGCCAGAATAATGTCAAGTGTATTCACGGCAGCAAAATTAGATTGGACGTTCTATAAAAAACGGGTTTACTTCTTTTGTTATGAAGGAATCGGGGTTAAAAACCAATTAGTTTTGTGGCGTGATGGAGAAAGATATTCGCTGGGACAATGCAGTTGCAAAATTAGAGGCAGATTTTGGAGCAGACCTTGACTTGCAATCGATACTATTTATTATTGGGTTGCAAGAGTTGGGATTTGTAAAGCATAGAATTAATAAAAGGCAAAAACTTGAAGTGCTTCATGTGGCGGTATGTCGTCTACTAAGCGATTATGGGTTTTACGAATTCGAAGGCTATGACGTAGACAAATGGCCTCATTACAAGCGCACTCAAAAACTGCCACATCTAAAAAGTGATGACCAACAAAAGTTATTGAAAGAAGCGGTGATTAACTACTTAGAAAAGGTCTAATCGGATTCGCATTTTCCTAAAACGAAAATCTCTTCGGTAACTTCGTTAGCTTCTAGGGTAACAAATCCGTCAGCACAAAGAGTATCACCAATGATAATTATTCCATTATCTGGAAAAACTCCGGTATCTCGCTCTACAGTATTGTATTTAATAGCGGAAACCCGAAGAACAGAGGGGTTAGCAAATTCAAAATTTACTTTACCTACACCATCGGTAATTTGCGTATCAGCAACATTACACTCTACAGAAACATCTGCCCGTTGCACGCAAAACAAGACCACTTTAGCGTCTGGAATAGCGGTTCCTGTGCTATCCACAATAGTTATTTCGGCTTTAGGGTTTTCTACAGGCTCTTTGCAAGACTGAAAGGCTAAGGCCACGACTAGAGTTATACTAGCAAGTAATGTTAAGTTTGATGTCATCTTTTTGAAAAATTCTGTCATAGAATTCTAATTTTACGTTCGCAAATATAGGAATTATCAATTCTAAAGATTCAAGTGAGTTTATGGTTAATAAGAATAAGGTTTTAAAGGTTATTTTTTACTTGACAATTTCAATGGCAGTAAGCTCGTGCTTCCTATCAAAAAACAATAATAAAAAAACAAAAGCTGAATTAGTATTGCTTGAAACAACTCATGGAAATATGAAACTGAGGCTTTATGATCAAACTCCGATTCATAAATCTAATTTTTTAGCCTTGGTGGATAGTGGTTTTTATGATGGACTTTTATTTCACAGAGTAATTCCAAAGTTTATGGCTCAAACTGGTGACCCTGATTCTAGAAATGCTAAGCCTGGAAAAAACTTAGGAAATGGTGGGCCCGGTTATACGATGGAAGCAGAAATAGTCGATACACTTATACATAAAAAAGGAGCGCTTGCTGCGGCTAGGTTGGGAAATGACTCAAATCCTGAAAAGAGAAGTTCAGGGAGTCAGTTTTATGTAGTTCAAGGCAGGGTTTTTAAAAAACACGAAATTGACTTGGTAGCTGAAAATAGCTATCAGGCAAAAAAAATGACTGAGCTACAGCGCTATTTGTATAAAGAAGAAAATAAAAAATTGTTACAGAAAGCTCAATATTATCAATCTGCAAGAATGTCTTATAAGTATGACAGTTTGATTAGGAGTATTGAGCCAATTATTGAAGAGCGGTTCGGAGAAGGCGCTAAAACTGATTTTACAGAAAAACAAATTAACGCCTATACAACTATCGGAGGAGCACCTCATCTAGATGGCGGTTATACCGTATTTGGAGAAATAGTTGAAGGGTTAAATGTTTTGGATAGTATTTGCGGTGTAGAACGCAACAATTATGATCGCCCAAAAAAGGATGTCATTATTCTAAAGGCCACAAGAGTCAAAAAATAAACTGTATCAATAGGATTTAAGTCCTTTATCTAAAATAACAATTATAAAATCTCCTTGTTTTTTCCATTCTTTATTGAAATCTAAACTTGAGGATTCTACAGAGCTTATTGTTGAAATGTCTAGTTTTTTAGCGCTATAATAGTTTAACCAGTGCACAATTCCTCCACGATCCTTTGAGTGGAAGTCACCATTAAAATGTAGAAAGATTCCATCAAGAATAATATTGTTTAAAATTGAATGGGCCATTGTAGCATCTTTTAAGGCTTGAGCTTCTACTAGTAGTTTGGTGTCCATTTTATGACTTGATCCAAAATCTGTTTCCATCAGTTCTTTATAACCTGGAGCATTATAGTCTACTTTTAAAGGAAGAGGGGCAATGAGTGAAAGAATACTATCGTTTTTAATCAGGTTTAAGGAATCAATCCCCTTTCTGAATACTATAGTGGAAAGCTCTTTTGGAGAGTTGCAAGCGATAAAAGAGATCCCTTTTTCTTTTGCAAGTTTCATTAACGGTTTGTAGTCCGTTTTATAATTATTCCACTGTTTAGTGTTCTTTTCGAAACCTTTATCATTTGTTATACCTGACAAATACTCGTCAATATCATTTTGCTGATTGGTAGAGTACATTTCAGCTCCCATTTTTAAAGAAACAGCAGTGTCTTTTAATAAGTCCAATGTAGTTTGAAGCTGAAGCCAATGAATAATTGAACTATTGTGTAATTCGCCAAACAGTATAATATCAGCACTTTTCAAGGATTCCAGCATTTTAAAATATCCTACTTCCTTCCCATTGGAGGAGTAAATTTTATGTGTTGGTTTATAGGAGATGCCTGAATCTTGCGCATACCCATTAAAACCGATTAATAGAAACAGAATATTTAAGAGAAGAGAGCGTTTCATTTTTGCAATTTGAATGCAAAAATATTCGTTCCTATGAGACATATTAGAGCCCAGTGAAATGAATCAAAAAAAAGGCTGATTTTTCATTATTTTTGAAGTCTATCTCAAAACACCAACGGTCTATTTTATTGGACGTTAAATGAGTAAATTACTATTATGAAGCGCTTCCTTTACACCCAAATATTAATTGCCGGAATTGTTCTGTTCAATGTTAATGTTATAGCTCAGGATTTACCTTATTTGTATAAGGAAAATGGCGAGGTAAAAATTGATCGAGAAAAATATGGGGAGTATCTGAGAAATCATCCCTACAATAATCGAAAGCACATTTCTAAAGCGGAATTGAAAGCCATGAACAAACAAGATCGTCCAGATTTGGCTTGGGAGCAGGAGTTTTTAAGGACTGCAGATCCAAAAACGGGAAGACCAATGTCGGAAAGACTATGGCCTGTATTAAGGATAATGCACGGAAATAATACAAATGCTGGCGCAGCTCCCGGAAGTTCAACTTCTAATAAATGGACAGAAAGAGGGCCTAATAATGTTGGAGGCAGAACAAGAGCTTTATTATTTGACCCAAATGATAATAGTAAAAAGAAAGTTTGGGCTGGTGGAGTAACTGGCGGTTTGTGGTACAATAATGATATTACTTCATCAACCTCTACGTGGGTTGCAGTTAATGATTTTTGGGCAAACATTGCCGTTACTTGTATTGCATTTGATCCAGTTGTAAAGAATACCATGTACGTTGGCACAGGCGAAGGCTGGGGCGGCGGAGGAACGAGTAGCCGAGGAGCGGGGATTTGGAAAACTACAAATGGAGGAAGCTCATGGACACAATTGACGAGTACAACAGATTTCTATTATGTGAATGACATAGTTGTTAGGAATGAATCGGGAACAGGAGTAGTGTACGCTGGAGTGACAAGGGCAAACTACAAAGGAAAATTTCATGGAAATAAAGAAGGAATGTACCGATCTACTAATGGCGGCAACTCATGGTCTCAAGTGATGCCTTCTACTTCTTCATCGGGTGTTTATGCCCCTGCTGATATCGAAATTGCAAAGGACAATCGTATTTGGGTAGGCTCTAGAAACAACGCTTTTGGTAATGGCGGTGGGTCAGTATTGTATTCTGACAATGGCACTACTTGGACAGCAACAACAGTTGTATCTGGTGGAGAAAGAGTAGAGCTGGCTTGCGCGCCAACTGATAGCTCTATCGTTTATGGCATTGTGGAAAAATCAAATAAAGTGGAAGAGATTATAAGAACTACAAACCGTGGAACTTCTTGGTTAGTTTCTAGTACCTCTTCAAGTTTGACCGAGCCTAGTGATGCTGATACTGGAATTCCAAACACCGACTTTTCTCGTGGACAAGCGTTTTACGATTTAATTGCAGCAGTAAGCCCTGGAAACAAGGACACTGTCGTAGTGGGTGGAATTGATTTGTTTATGTCAACAAATGGAGGCACAACTTGGAAACAAATATCTAAATGGTCGAATAATAATAATTTACGAAATCTAACCTGTTCTCAAGTTCATGCAGACCAGCATCAATTGGTATTTAGACCCGGAAAATCCAATGAGTTGATTGTCGGAAATGATGGAGGAGTTTACTATTGCTCTAATTTAAAAACATCTGAGACCAGTAATAATTTTTCTGGTAGAAACAGAGGTTATAATGTGACTCAGTTTTATGCTGGCGCAATGCACTCTTCTGTTGGATCCAATTCTATGTTAGCGGGTGCCCAGGATAACGGAACTCAGCGTTTTTCTTCGGCTGGAATGAACAGTACCACAATGGCAACAAGTGGTGATGGAGCCTTTTGCCATATTGACCAAAGTAACCCAACTCATCAGTCTACTTCTTATGTGAGAAATTCAATATATCGTTCTACGAATAGCGGTGCCGGATTTACTCGATTTATTAATGATCTTACGACAGGAAAATTCATTAATCCAAGTGATTATGACGATAAACATAACATCCTGTACAGTAGTAAAACGAATTCAACCCTTTATCGACATTCGAATTTCACAGGCGGGTCAGTTACTACTTCAACTATTACAATAACAGGGCTTACCAATGAAGCTTCAGCGATTACTGCATCACCCTATAGTGGAACTACCAGTACCGTTTTTGTAGGAAACGACAATGGTCAATTATTTAAGGTAACGAATGCAAGTACAACACCTGTAATTTCAAATATTGACGCATCTAACAATGTGCCTTCAGGTAGCATAAGCTGCATTGAACTGGGTGCTTCTGAAAACGAAATATTGGTTACAATTTTTAATTACGGAACAGTATCCGTTTGGTACACGAGCAACGGAGGCACTTCTTGGGTTAGTAAGGAGGGAAATTTGCCAGATATGCCAATTCGTTGGGCGCTTTTTAATCCTAGAAATCGTAAAGAAGTAATTGTAGCAACTGAGCTAGGAATATGGGCAACAACAGATATTTCGGTTTCAAGTCCAACATGGGCGGCATCAAATAGCGGCTTGGCAAATGTTCGAGTTGATATGCTTCAATATCGTTCGAGCGATTCTTTAATTATGGTATCAACGCATGGTAGAGGAGTTTTTACTGGAAGATTTAAAACGCCAGTAGCTCCACCTTCAGGACTTCCTGTGGTTAAATTTGGCGCTGATAAAACAACCATATGTGTAGGGGAATCTGTTACGTTTGCAGACTCTTCTACCAACAATCCTACAAGTTTATTATGGACATTTACAGGAGGAACACCCCTAACTTCATCAATAGCTAAACCGGTTGTGACTTATTCAACAGCTGGTTCATACGCTGTAAAGCTAAAGGCCACAAATGCAAACGGTTCTGATAGTTCAACTAAAACAGCTTTCATAACTGTTAATGCAGCTCCAAATGCCGGACTTAGCGCTTTTTCTGCTCTTTGTACAAATTCACCTAACCAAGTACTAGCTGGTGGCACGCCTTCAGGCGGTACTTATTTTGTTAACGGAACTCCAGCAACAACTATTAACCCTAGCTCTTTAGGAGTAGGAACGGTTACAATTAAATATAGAGTACAGGTGGGCTCTTGTGCTGATAGCGCTACACAATCATTAACCATTAATTTGGCACCTAACGTAACGGCAACTGCTGTTTCACCAGTTTGTGAAAACGGACCGAGTTTTAGTTTAGCGAATGGCAGCCCAATGGGAGGCGTTTATTCTGGCCCGGGTGTTTCAGCTGGAATGTTTAATCCCGTAACTGCAGGTTCAGGAACAAAATCATTAAGCTACAAGGTTACTGGTACTAACAATTGTGCAGATAGTGCTGCTTTTTCTATTGTGGTAAATGCCAAACCCAATGTTGCACTTTCTTCGGTCGGCCCTTTCTGTTCAGGAAGCAGTGCAATTACGTTAACGAATGGCACTCCAACAGGTGGAAACTATTCGGGACCAGGAGTTACAGGAACTTCTTTTGACCCAAGCGTTGCAGGAGTAGGCACGCACACCATAAAATATATCTTCACAAGTTCAGCAAGTTGCACAGATTCTGCAACAACATCAGTAAATGTGAGCGCAGGATCAACGGCCTCATTAAGTCCGTTTTCGCCTGTTTGCGCTGACACCGTATTTACACTTTCAGGTGGGAGTCCAACAGGAGGCGTTTATTCAGGGCCAGGGGTTTCAGGTGGTGTTTTTAACGCAAATGTTGCTGGATCAGGTGTTCACACTATCATTTATACAACTACTTCTTCTTGCGGAACCAGTAGTGATACAAGATCTATTGCTGTTGATTCGGTTCCAACTGTTTCTGTGACAAAATCAGTTCAGGATTGTGAAGGAACAACCTTTCAGTTTAATGCAACGGGAGCGGCAAACTATGCATGGTCGCCTGCAACTGGATTGAGTAATGCAACGATCGGAAATCCTTCTTTGGCAATAACATCGAGTTTGACGTATAACTTGACAAGTTCATACAATAACGGTTGTTCCACTAAAGATACAATTGTAGTTACTGCGTTGAATACGCCAGTAGTCACTGCAAACAGCGACTTAGCGTTATGTATTGGAGATACTTTTCAATTAAGCGCAAGTGGAGCTACGAATTTCACTTGGTCTCCTACAACTGGATTGAATAACTCATCAATTGCTAACCCTCTTGGTGCTGTTGCAACCAGTATAACTTATATTGTAACGGGAAAGGACACAGGAAAATGTTTTGGAACAGATACGGTTAATGTTGATGTAAAGCCTAAATCTATAGTAACTCACAACACAATTTCAGATGTTTGTATAAGTTCTGGTCCTTTAACGCTTGCTGGAGGAACTCCTTCGGGAGGCGCATATAGTGGACCAGGTGTTTCAGGAGGAGTTTTTAACCCTTCAGCGGCCGGGTTAGGTGTGCACTCAATCATTTACTCAGCAAACGAAGCGGGAAAGTGTGTTGCTAATGCTACTGTAACTATAACAGTACTTCAGTCTCCAACTGTAGTTTGGAATATGCCAAATACGATTTGTGAAAACGAAGCACCATTGTCTTTAGTTACGACTCCGAGCGGAGGAACTTATATGGGAGCAGGTGTCTCTGGAGGTCAGTTTAACCCAACAACCGCAGGAGTAGGATTTCATGAAATCACCTATAGTGTAACTGCTTTAGGTTGCTTAGCTACCGAGAAAAGAGAAGTAGAGGTGGTTCCAGCTAGCGTTGTCAGCCCTATTCAAGGACTGAATAATGTTACTAAAAAGGGAAAATACAATTATCAAGTAAATCCTATAAATGGATCGGGTTATTCATGGTTTATTACAGGAGGTACCGTATTATCTAGTGCAAATAATGTTACTACAGTTCAATGGGGAAATGCTAATAACGGAAAAATAATGGTGGTTCAAACAAATGGGTTTGGCTGCACGGATACAACAGAATTATTAGTGAATGTTAATGCTTTGTCTATTGGAGATGAAGTTGAAATAGGAGAGGGTATTGTACTATATCCTAACCCTGCTGACAAAACAGTATCACTGAAAATTGATTCCAAGCATTCAGACGATGTTCAAATTCGATTGTTCAACAATTCGGGACAACAAGTTTTGGATGAGGGTAGCGTAACTCAGCAAGGGGAGATGTTTGAAATCAGTATCGCCGAATTTTCAAATGGTCTTTATCTACTTCAAGCTGAAATAGGAAACACTGCCTATTCAGCAACTCTGGTAATCAAGCACTAGTAAAAAAAGGTTTTATAAACTTCCGGTTCTTCCACCATCAACAGGAACATTTATTCCGTTGATGTAAGAGGCGGCTGGGCTAGCGAGAAATGCAATTGCATTTGCAACTTCTTCAGGTTCTGCAACGCGTTTCATAGGAACTTGGTTTTTCATTCCCTCAAGAATCGAACTTTCACTATTACCAGTTTTCTTGGCTTTGTTTTCAATTATAGAAGACAGGCGCACAGTATTAGTTGCTCCGGGAAGTACGTTATTAACAGTAATATTGAACTGACCTAATTCATTTGATAATGTCTTTGACCAATTAGCAACTGCTCCACGAATGGTATTTGAAACACCTAACCCATTCAGAGGGATTTTAACCGAAGTAGAAATCACATTAATTATTCTACCGTAGCCTAATTCTTTCATTCCGCTAACTAGTGCCTGTGCCAATACCTGATTACATACTAAATGTTGATTAAAAGCTATTCTAAACTCATCTAGACCAGCATCAATAGCTGGTCCTCCAGCAGGGCCTCCTGTGTTGTTAACCAAAATATTGTATTGAACCCCGCCTGCAAGATGATTTTCAATAATAGACTTTAGCTTATCTGGATATTTAAAATCAGCAACTAAAAAGCCGTGATTTTGACTTACCAAATCCGAACTTAAAGTAGCAAGAGCAGATTTCAGCTTTTCTTCATTACGAGCTAATAAGGTAATGCTAGCTCCCATTTGAGCTAGCTCTTGAGCAGCGGCAAGACCAATTCCTTGAGTACTTCCACATACTAGAGCCGATTTTCCAGATAAATCTAAATTCATGTTATTGGATTAGGACTTTGTTAGAACTTGTTTGGCCATCTACAGTAACATTTACGACATAAAAACCAGCGGCTAAATCGGTTACATCCAGTTCAGTAACACTATTTTGGCCATTTGATTGTGTGGTAATCACTTCAGCTCCAAAAATGTTAACTACACTAATTTTTGCATTATTCTTACTGTTTGAAACTCGAATATTCAGCATGTCTTTCGCTGGGTTGGGATACAGAATAACTGCAACGTTTTTTATGTTACTAGCCTCACCAATAGCACTGACGAACTCTTGTCCATCTAGAAATTCATGACCAATTCCGGAAGAGCTGGTTGTAAAACTCCAAACAGAACTCCATTGACTACTATTAGAACCAGATTTAGAGCGAACTCTCCAATAGTATTTCGTATTTACTGATAATGCCTCAGCTTTAAAGCGCGTGTCATTTCCTTTAGGATCATCACTTATGTATTGAGAAGTATTTGATATAACTAGAGTTGAAAAATTAGCATTCCTGCTTAACTCTAATTCATATTCATCCACGTAAGGAACTGACTTCCAGTCTAAGTAAATATCTGTAGAAACGCTGTCCATTCCATTTCTTGGAAATTCCAAGAAAGGTTCACCAGCAATGGTACCGAAGATATTGATATTGTCTATATAGACATTGTTACCGAATCCGTTTTCAACCTCAAATTTGATCAATAAATTTTCCACTTTATCTCCAAAACCAAGGTTATTAATGGTTTGTAGCTCCCAGTCAGAAACTGAACTTGGCGTAAAGCTGGTAGTGGACGTTTTTCCTTTTGAAAGAACATCTAGCGTTGTGGCCAATTTTGTAACCCATGTATTACCGCAGTCGTTACTTACGTACATTTTAAATAACCCATCAGAAAGATTTCTATCTCGCTCAGCTGTTGCAACTTCAAAAGTTAAAATTGGATTTTGAATATTGCTAAGGTCTATGGCAGGACTAACTACACTTTCTACCATTCCTCTTAGATTATCGAAATTTTTGAGCCCTAAAAAGTTCTCTCCAGACGCCCCAATACCTTGCATTTTCTTCCAGTATATAGCATCGTTGTCTTCATTTTCTGCTAACCAAAGGTTTTCGTTACTTTCAGTGGTAGATTCAAAATCTTCTATTACAGGAACGTAGTTGCCTACTGACCGGTTCGCTTTTACATAATCAACATAGGTTGATGTTTTAGAAACAATTCCGTTTGAAACGGTAAGCTTTACATTAAATGTTCCCGGAAAAGCATAGGAGACAACTGGGTTTTTAAGCGTTGAGGTTTTTGGTGTTCCACCTTCAAATTCCCATGACCATGAGGTAGCCCCATAATCCGAAAGGTCTTTAAAATTAACAGGCGAATTGGTACAAATTGCTCGCTTATCGCTTTCGAATTCAGCAGCAACTAAATCCAGTACGCCTGCTTTTAGATTATTAGCTTGAGAAACCAAAGCATTTCGCTCAGCAACCCAAGTGTTAACCGCGGCACGCATTCTAGATACTTGTCCACGTGTAAACATAGTTGAGCAGTAAGAGTAGTCCATAAAATTTTGGACATTATCCAAAGAACCACAAGTTGTTCCCGATAAGTTACAACTTCTCCAACCCACCGTATTAGGGGTGTCAAAAACACCATCGTCGTCACTGCAATTAGAAGCTAAACCCGGATTGTTTGTTCCGCCCCAAGGGTGTGGTAAGTTTAACCAGTGCCCAATTTCGTGCGTTAAAGCTCTACTTCTACCTGGTGTTCCAGTACGAATACTCGCCACGTAGTTGTACAGTAAAATGATACCATCACGATTTGGGTTACGATGTGCTCCAGAAGGCAAAAAGGTATACCCAGCTGCACCGCTAGCAATAGATTTTACGATCCAAATATTAAGGTAGGTGTTTCTAGGCCATACATTTAGTTTGGACCCTTCACCAGCATTATTGGTAAGCGAAGTGTTAATTCTGTCAATACCGTTAGTAGGGTTTCCATTAGGATCTTTTCGGGCTAAACGAAACTCAATTCTAGCATCACCCATCGCATTTTGAAAAGCCGGAATGGTAATACTCGTATCAAAGTTTTCTAATTTGAAATCTTCATTCAAAATACGCATGGCATCGTGTACTTCCTTATTGGTTATGTTTTCTTCTCCATTTTGATGAAGAATGTGAAACACTACAGGAATAATGTAATCGTATTCAGCTGCTCTAGAACCTTCCTGTTTTTCCCAGGCGGTATATTTTTGGGTAAACGCGTCTAAGTGTTTTTCTGCCTTGGTAATGTCGTCTGCCCACTCGGGGTGTTCTTTTTTAATGTTTTCATTCAACATAAAGTCAGGCTCGCTAAACTCATGATGTTCATGCTGGCCGAAAGTTAATGTAACGCTGAATAAAATTGTGAGTACTAAAAAAATGTTTTTCATAAAAAAATGTCTTATTTATTAGAGCCGGCAAAAATACCATTTTCAAGAGTATAACATTTGGTGACTATAATTGGTTTGTTCCCTCGGCCAAGAATGTCAAAATGATTACTTTTATTTTGCAAAAAACAACAAGAAATGAGAGCACCTTTTAACCTGAATAAGTGGATCGAAGAAAATCGAGATATCCTAAAGCCACCTGTAGGAAATAAAAATTTGTACAAAGAAGCAGGCGACTACATCGTAATGATAGTGGGCGGTCCAAACGCTAGAAAGGATTATCACTACAATGAAACGGAGGAGTTGTTTTATCAACTGGAAGGCGACATAAACGTGCGCATTCAGGAAGAAGGCAAGGCAGTTGATATATCAATAAAAGAGGGGGAAATGTTTTTGTTGCCAGGCAAAACTCCGCACTCGCCTATGCGATCGGAAGGATCGGTTGGTTTGGTCATCGAGCGCGTTCGAAAAGGAACGGGAATGAAAGACGGCTTGCTTTGGTTTTGTGACAATTGCAATACAAAACTCCACGAAACTTACTTTGAACTGCTAAACGTAGAACAAGATTTTTTACCTCGATTTAGGGAGTATTACGGCTCTGAAGAATTGCGCACTTGCAAGAATTGTGGTGAGGTAATGGAGACTGATGAACGGTTTGTGTAGTGGCACCAAAACCAAGATCTTACGAGGGTTTAATTGACAGCCAATAAATGCTTAACTCGTTATTTTAAATTCATTATTCTCAAAAACTCATTTCGAATTTCTCCTTAAAAAAAGAAATTTATTTTAGCAAATCAATTTTTTGTTCTTGCAATTGTTCATCATTAATTAATTGATCAATTTTAACTGCGAATGTGATTCCCTTTCCCTCTCCTTCAAAACCAGACATAAGAATGCCAATCACTTTTGAAGATTGTTTGTCAATAACAGGACCTCCGCTGTTACCTGGCCAAGCACCGGCCGACTTACCCATTCCGGGTCTTCCAGCCACAACAATTAGACATGGGTATAAACCAATGATAAGTTCGTTTAGCTGCCGGTACCCAGTACTTAAATAGTCTCCAAAATTTAATTCTTTCTTTCTGAAATACTTCAAAGCATCGTACAATGACTCTATAGAAGGTGGGGCGTTTTTATCCATGCAATTGGCTTCGCTTAAAATTTGGAAATTAATAATTCGAGTATAATAATCGAATTGCGAAGTACAGGGAATAAGTCGCCAAATTCTGGCGGAAAACAGGTTTTTCTAGTACTTTTTTGCAACAAACGTAAAATGTACGAAAAGCTTTGGTTCATTATGTTCAGAGAATTATTAGAAATCAGAAGGGTCAAGTTTGCCACGCAAACTCTTCTTATTAGAAAGCATTTTCTTACCCTTTAATCGTTCAAGTTTTGCTGCCTTAGTGGGCTTAGTTGGTTTTCTCTTTTTTGGTTTTTCAAAAGCCTTTTCCAGCATTCTGTTGAGCTTTTTAATCGCAATTTCTTTGTTCTTTAGCTGGGATCGTTTTTCTTCACAAGCAACCAACAATTCTCCTTGGCTAGTTAGCTGCTTTACATACTTAGAATAAATAGCTTGTTTCTCGCTATCTGATAAGATTTGGGAGGTGTGGACATTAAACCGCACTTGAACTTTAGTCTCTACTTTATTAGCATGTTGACCTCCAGGTCCGCTGCTCCGTGCAGTAGTGAATTGCAACTCTGGTAGGAGAAGTTTTGTATTTATTTTTCGTTGCGACATGTGGTAATAATACAGACAAAGGTCAGAAACGTTAGGTCTTCCTATTTTTTATTCGATTAAAGAAAATGGCCGGTTAGAATTTCGGATTGGTTTCCGGTATAGGCATTTTAAAAGTCTCCGAATATTAAGGATCGTGTATAGATTGCTTCTGCTGGATTTTCTGATTAGACATTTTGATAGCCCCCCAGGCTATCAAAACCTCTAGGACTCTTCTCGTCCAATCGTCAGAGCAAAAAAAAGCCAGTCGAAAGACTGGCCTGACGTCTTATCCATACTTCACCAGTCCATGTATCAATGATAATGACATTGGAACCACCTTCAGAACTAGATGCAGCAACTTGATACCTGCCGTTGTTTTGATTTGCTTCATTCCTACATGACGCAAAAACTATGGACAAGCCTAAAACAATTATAAAGTAAAATTTTCTCATTGTGATTTTATTTGAGCAACGTTTGAATGTCGAAAATACAGTATAACAAGTAAAATACTCTTTAGACTGTTTCTGTTTTAAGCTGTTTGTTTTATCTTGTAAAAAATAAGATAATGGCTGAATACTGTAATAAATGCACCCCGTTTAAAAATAGACACGATATTGACTTAGTAAAAATTGCCTTAAAACTAAAGAAAGGTTAAGCACTAACTTTATTTGTGAAGGGTGCAATGTCAGGGCAGTTTACAAAGACGAATTTGGGAACTTGTATTTGGCTAAAGAGGTTTCGGGTTCAATTAATCTTGAAGAAACAACAATTGAAGAATTAATGTAAATGGCAAACGTTTCCAATATTTCCTTTGCTTAAGGATAAAGCCATTTCAAGGGTTATCAAATTTAAAAGAGCTAAATCTTGTTTAAGAAGCAGTTATAAACGAATCTGATTAGTTCAGAGTCTTTTGAATCAACGTCGGAATTGATAATTTTATCTGCATTGATATTTGAAGAGCTAAAAGCATTTTGAATTTCAATTTTTACCAATTTCTGATTTTTTAGCAGATCATTAAATTTAGGATCAATGGTCATTGAGTTTCTTGAAGCATTATATTTATCCATTAGCACTCCTAAATCTTCTTGTGCGTTTTCAAACTTCAAAATATAGATATCCTTATTCTCAAAAATAAACGCGATACGAACTAGCCTTCCCAATTCAATTGACTGTTTAAATTGAAGGCCTATTTTGGTTTGTTGCTGGATAATTATGGTTTTATTGTCGTTCATATTGCTAAACCTGACATACATATCTCTTTGCCCTTCATTGTAAAAATGTTTCCATTTAGAGATAACAGTATTATTAGGGCCGAAAGCAGTTGAAGAACTACTTTTTTGTTTTTTAAATTGTTTTTCGCACTTCTGACTAAAACAATTAGATAGTATGAAAACAAAAAATATTACGGAAGTTAGAATCTTCATTGGGTTAAATTTAATCTGTTCGAAATTAAGGTTTTCTTATCGTTTAGCCTTATTTTGTAAAAATAAATAATATGCCAAAATGCCCAACGTTTCCTTCTCTTTATAATGATATGCTTCAAATCAATATTTCCAGCTTAAAAAAGAAGGGGTATTTGACTAAGAATAGGGCCGTATCTGGTTCTATATCTTGGACTTGTAATGGCATACAGACAGCGACAGCAGCAATTACTGTTCATTGGACAGATTTGGAGTCATTTGTGGAGTTGAAGTACTCTTACAAGAAAGAACCCAGAACGTATAAAGTTCAGATTGTATTTGAAAATTCAAACCTAAATAATGGGAAAGTACCCTTTCTTCTTTGTCCTCATACTTATCAAATAGCAAGGAAGCTATACTTGATCGACGGTTGGTTTGTTCATAGAAGTGCATCGAATAGTGCAATGTATGAGTGTCAAACACAAAGTAAAAAGTACCGTCAAATTGAAAAAACCTATGGTGCTTATTTCGATCTGGACAAACTTTATGACCAACTTTACAAAAAGCATTTTAAAAAGTTCTATGCAGGTAAACCGACTAAAAAGTATTTGCAAATAATGGAACGACTACAAAAAGCCGAAAAAATACCTTATGGCGAAATTGAGCGACTTATGATAAACGGATAATTAATCCTGTTCCTTTTCCTGTTCTTTTTCCTTGACCAATTTTTTAAGTAAAAAGACTTGCTGTTCTTGCAGTTTAACCAATTTATCAATTTTGAAAATCCACCTCATTAAACCCATTGTAATAAATAGTCCAATAAGCCAAATAATGGCGTAACCAATTAACTCACTCATAACTTAATATTTAGTTGTTTGTAGTTCAAATTTAGTTTTATAATTCAAGATTGTTATTTAAGGTTTTAGCTTGTTAGAAATGTTGGACAAAACATTTAGAACTTTCCGTTTTGTAAGTCCTCAAACCTAAAACGCTATTTTAGCCCAGAAAGGGGTTTATTAATGCAGTAATGTACCTTATTTGTACCCTTAATACATAAGTAATTGATAATCAACACTAATTACTTTTTGTATCGGAAAGCCCTTGAAACGTAGCGGCGCAACAGTCAACTACGTGCTTTTGAAAACAGCCCTTAAGTTGGTATTGTGTTTAAATTGTGTTTAAATGGAAATAAAAAAAGGGCTTCAATTTCTTGAAACCCCCGTTTTTCTTACGCTCCTCCTCTTGGACTCGAACCAAGGACCCTCTGATTAACAGTCAGATGCTCTAACCAACTGAGCTAAGGAGGAATTTTCTGAGCGGCAAAAGTAATTGTTTTTATAAATCGGCAAATCTTTTTTAAAAAAAATGCGATTGCTTTTTTACGCTTTCTTTCAAGCGGTATATTTGCCGCCGTTTTTAGATTGTTTAAAAGCAATAAATAGAAGTCTTTTCAGTGCAAATACAAGTTTAGAAAACACAGAAAAGAAATTCTTATAAAATAGCATAACATGAGCAAGAAGTACAATGTATTTGGGATAGGAAACGCATTAGTGGATATCGTTACTGAAGTAGATGATCAATTTTTAAAAGAACACAACATCGAAAAAGGATTGATGACATTGGTTGATGAAGAGAATCAAACGCGAATTTCAAATGCCATTAATATGGGGTCAAGCAATATGAAATGTGGTGGATCTGCTGCCAATTCAATCATTGCTGTTGCTCAATTTGGCGGTTCAAGCTATTATTCTTGTAAAGTTGCGAACGATGAATTAGGTCATTTTTATAAAAAAGATCTAAAGTCGAACGGAGTACATTCTAATTTGGATCACCAAGAGCTAGAGACAGGAATTACTGGAAAGTGTTTGGTAATGACATCGGATGATGCATCTAGAACCATGAATACTTTTTTGGGTATTACAGAAAATTACTCCAGAACTGAAATTTCTGAGGAGACATTAAAAGATAGCCAGTATTTATACATCGAAGGTTATTTGGTTACTTCTGAAAATGGTCAGGATGCTATGAAACACGCTAAGAAATTGGCGGAAGAAAATGGAGTAAAAACGGCTTTGACATTCTCTGACCCATCTATGGTAAAGTACTTTAAAGAGCCAATGAAGGATATCGTAGGTGCTAGTGTTGACCTTTTATTCTGCAACGAGGAAGAAGCGATGCTTTTTACCGATACAGACAATTTGGAGTATGCTCGCGAAGAGTTAAAAAGAGATGCAAAACGTTTTGTTATTACACAAGGTGAGAATGGCGCAATAATTTATGATGGCGATACATTCATTGATATCGAGCCTTATAAAGTAAACGCAGTGGATACCAACGGTGCTGGAGATATGTTTGCAGGTGCTTTTCTATACGCAATTACAAATGGCAGAAGTTATGCAGATGCCGGTAAGTTAGCTTCTCTTGCGTCTTCTAAGGTAGTAACTCAGTTTGGACCAAGACTAGAATGGCATCAAGCAAAAGAGGTCTTAAATCACATGGTACTTAATAAGTAAGCGAGAGATTCTATACGCCTCTAGAGTAGTTTAGGCGATTCGGCTTCGTAACCAGCATCGGCTGGAAGGTTTTCCAATAATGCAGCTGTAACGGCAAGTTCATCGCAACGTTCGTTTTCTGGAATATTGGCATGTCCTTTAATCCAAACAAATTTCACATTGTTTGTAGGGTAAATTCTAAGAAATCGCCTCCATAAATCCACGTTTTTCTTTTGTTTAAACCCCTTTTTTTGCCAGTTCCAGACCCACTTTTTTTCTACGGCATCAACAACGTATTTAGAATCGGAAAAGACAGTTACGTTATGGCCTTCACCTTTCAGTGACTCTAAGGCTACAATAACTGCCAATAGTTCCATTCTGTTATTAGTGGTTAAACGAAAACCACCAGAGAGTTCCCTGCGATGAGTACCAGAAAGTAATACAACACCATACCCACCGTTTCCAGGGTTTCCTTTGGCTGCACCGTCTGTATAAATTGAAACTGTTGCGATAACTTTAGCTTAGCCCGCTAAAGTATGTGCTTTTTTTGAAAATAGCACCTCCGCAGTCTCAACCATTGCTTGTGCATCGTAATTGCATTCGCGGTACAATTCTTTTTGCGACCCATGCTCAACAATTCGATCAGGAATTCCCAATCGCTTAACTTTTGAAGCATAGCCATGGTCTGCCATAAACTCAACAATAGCACTGCCTATGCCACCGTCTATACAACCGTCTTCAACAGTGATAACCTTATCGAACTTCCCAAAGATTTCGTGCAACATCACCTCGTCTAAAGGTTTAGCAAATCGCATATCGTAGTGTGCGGCAGAAATGCCTTTTTCTTCCAATGTTTTGCAGGCGTCAGAAGCTAAATTTCCTATTGGACCAAAAGATAATATGGCCAAGTCTTCTCCAGCTTTTACTTTTCTTCCAGTTCCGACCTTAATTTCTTTAAATGGCTTTTTCCAATCGGTCATAACACCACTTCCACGAGGGTATCTAATTACCCACGGAGCAGCGTTTTTATCCAATTGTCCGGTGTACATTAAGTCACGCAATTCTGTTTCGTTCATTGGAGAAGAAACAATCATATTTGGAATACATCGCATATATGGAATATCATAAGCTCCATGATGCGTTGGGCCATCTGCACCTACTAATCCTGCTCTATCCAGACACATTACTACGTGCAAGTCTTGTATAGCGACATCGTGTACAACAGAATCATATGCGCGTTGCATGAAAGAGCTGTAAATATTACAAAATGGAATTAGACCCTGTGTTGCCAGACCTGCAGAGAAAGTTACCGCGTGCTGCTCAGCAATACCTACATCAAACGCTCGATCTGGCATAGCTTCCATCATAAACTTTAACGATGACCCTGAAGGCATCGCAGGCGTTACGCCCATTATTTTATTGTTTTTTTCGGCCAACTCAATTATGGAGTGTCCAAATACATCTTGAAACTTAGGTGGCTGTGGGTTTTTAGGAACTACTTTTACAATTTCGCCAGTTTCTTTATTGAATAATCCTGGCGCGTGCCATGTTGTTGGGCTTCCCTCTTCTGCTGGCACATATCCTTTACCTTTTGTTGTTAGACAATGCAAAATTTTTGGTCCAGGTATATCTTTCAGGTCTTCTAAAACCTTTTTTACACGGATTGTATCGTGACCATCAATAGGCCCAAAATAGCGCCATTGTAAGGACTCAAAGTAGTTGGAGTTTTTTAATAAGGAGTGCTTTACAGCATTTTCAACTCGGGCAGCAATTTCTTGAGCATTTGGCCCAAACTTTGAAATTTTACCCAATAAGTTCCAAACCTCATCTTTTACCTTATTGTATGTATGAGAGGTGCTTATATCGGTAAGGTATTCTTTTAATGCGCCAACATTTGGGTCGATTGACATGCAATTGTCGTTTAGAATAACAATCATATTAGTGTTAGCAACTCCTCCGTGATTCAACCCTTCAAAAGCTAAACCTGCAGTCATAGCACCATCACCTATCACGGCAATGTGTTGCGTATCTAATTCTCCTTTGTGTTTGTTAGCAACCGCCATTCCCAAAGCTGCAGAAATCGATGTACTTGAGTGTCCAACACCCATTGCATCGTAAGGGCTTTCTTTTCTTTTCGGAAAGCCACTTAACCCTTTATAAATTCTATTCGTGTGAAAAGTATCTCTACGGCCAGTAAGAATTTTGTGGCCATAAGCCTGATGGCCAACATCCCACACCAACTGATCTTTCGGAGTATTGAACACATAGTGCAATGCAACCGTTAGCTCAACAACACCAAGGCTAGCACCAAAGTGGCCGCCTTTTTTTGACACTAGGTCAATAATATAATCTCTTAGTTCAAAAGCAATTTGAGGAAGATCTTCCTCTTTGAATTTCTTTAGGTCGTCAGGAGAGTTAATCTGACTTAGCAACGGACCTGGTTTAATTTCCATAGTATAGTGTATTCTTGAGCAAATATACGAATTAGCCAATCTTTCAGCTTATACTACAAATCATAAGCTAATCGGTTCATTTATATAATATTGTGAGCATGAAAATCAATATAAATATAGTCTTTCTAGTTGCTTCAATAGTTGTTTTCGTTTCCTGTTTTTCTGCTTAAAATAGCGATACTTAGGGCGTAGAAATTACTTTGGTTAAGGAATCAATTATCTCCCCTTTCTGCAAAACCCCAGACTGCCTCCAAACTGATTTTCCGTCTTTAAATAAAATCATAGTAGGAACACCACGAATCTGAAATTTGCTTGAAACGGCTGGGTTTTTATCTACGTCAATTTTTATCACTCGTACCTTCCCATTGAGCTCTTTCGCCACTTCTTGAATAATTGGACTGAGCATTTTGCAAGGGCCACACCAATCAGCGTGGAAGTCAATTAAAACTGGTTTATCGCCGTTTATTATTTCTTCGAAAGAGGCCATAATTAGTCGAGTGCGGATTTATCAAACTTAACAGCCCAAAGACCTCGCAAGTCGTCCAATTTGTAATTAATTGCTTTATCCATTGGGTATGCACTTAGTATGGTTTCGTAGGTGCTTGCTTGCATAGAAACACCCGGTTCACCATGACAATTCAAACACATAGGCCCAATAGTTATTGGATGATAATAGGCGATGGTATTACTATCGATTAAAAAAGTAATCGGATTCAATTTTTCATTTGCCTTTTTTGCTCTTTGCATAAGCTTCAAGAGCTGTTTCTCTTCCTTGTTTGGTTTGTTAAGAGGGTTTCTTGTTTTTAAAGTAATGCGCTGAATACTTGTGCTACTGGCTTTAGCTACAGAGTCAATTATTGGATTCGCTTTGAGTTGACAGGCATAAATTGCACTGTCCATTCCTTTAGAAGAAATTTGAGCTTTGAGTTCACTTGAAAGGGCCGAAAAACCAATTTTTACCATGGATTGACCGAACTCTGCCGCAGCTATTCTTTCCGTTTTTGAAAGCCCCGGTACTTCACTTTCGTTGTTATTAGCGCAACTAATAAGTAAGACTCCAATTAATAGGATTAAAAGCCTATTCATTACTTTTCAACTGGATAACCAGCAGATTTCCAGCCTTCAAAACCACCCATAAGGTTATAGACTTTTGTAAATCCCGCTTTTGCCAACTTTTCAGAAGCATTTGCACTTCTACCACCCATTTTGCAATACACATATACCGGCTTGTCTTTATCCAGTGATTTTACTTTTTCCAAAAAATTTGGTTGAGTAATATCAATATTTTGAGCGCCAGCAATGTACCCTTCTGCAACTTCACCAGCTGTTCTTACATCTAATAGCACTCCCGGTTGCTCAGATATGAGTTGTTTCATTTGTTCAGTTTCAACATCATTAATTCGTTTTTGATCTTGTTCTGAATTGTTTGAGTTATTGCCGCAAGCGATAAAAAACAATCCGCTTAACATTAAGGTAAATAGAGTTTTCATAATGTGTTTAATTTAATGCAATTGTACAAATTAAAGTAGGTGAAGCTCGGTAACAATGGTCACAAAAATCAATAGACCGTCATAATTTCTGACAAGTCTTTACGCTTAATGTCGGGCACTACGGTATTTTTTTCTGGGTAACCGACAGGTATTAGCAGATAGGCACGCTCGTTTTTTGGTCTATTAAGAACATCTGCTAGAAAATTCATAGGGCTTGGTGTATGGGTTAACGATACCAAACCTGCACAAGTAATAGCGTTAAGCAACATACCAGTAGCAATACCAACGGATTCATTTACGTAATAATTGGTTGACTTTCCCTCCTCTGTTTGTTCGTACACTTCTTTAAAAACAATAATTAACCACGGGGCAATCTCTAAAAATGGCTTGATATGGTTGGTGCCAAATTTCTTTAGATCCTCTAACCAAGCATCGCTCATTCTTCCATGGTAATTTTCGTATTCCTCTTTTTCTGCTGCTTTTCTAATTTTTGATTTTATTTCAGCACTTTGCACGGCGCAAAAATGCCAAGGCTGTTTGTGCGCGCCACTTGGTGCGGTGCCAGCAGTTTTAATAATAGTCTCAATTATATGTTGGGGAACTTCTTTTTCAGAAAAGGTACGAACTGACCTTCTACTGTCGCATAGCTTATAAAAATCAGAGGTAGCTGCTTCAGATTGTTCTTTGCTTAATTCTTTATGTTCGAGTGGAATAAAAGATTCTGAATGTTGCATTTTTGCAACTAAAGTAAACACTATTTCATTCTATGAAAAGGATTGCAATTTTTGCTTCGGGTGGAGGAAGTAATGCTCAAAAAATCATGGAGCATTTTAAATCGCACCCGCTTATTCAAGTAGGTTTAGTGGTTAGTAATAAAAAATATGCCGGCGTTTTTAAATATGCCGAAGACTTTAATGTACCGTATTATTATCTTTCTAAGGATCAAATTTCTGATCCATTGAAAACAATAGAGCTACTTGAGGAAAACAACATTTTCGCAATTGTATTGGCTGGATACTTAAAAAAGATTCCAATTGAATTAATTCAAGCTTTCCCAAATAGAGTTTTAAACATACACCCTTCGCTTTTACCAAAATACGGAGGAAAAGGGATGTTTGGAATAAATGTACACAGAGCAGTAAAAGAAAATGGTGATAAGGTTAGTGGGCCTACTATTCATCTCGTTAATGAGGAGTACGATAAAGGAAAAATTCTATTTCAAAAGGAAATTGACCTTGCTGACAGCGATTTACCCGAAGACATCGCAGCTAAAGTCTTGAAAATTGAGCATTCAGCTTATTATCAGGTAATTGATGAGTACTTAACTAAACTATGAAATGTATTTATATTCGCTGAAAGGCAGAATTTAAAGCTATGCGAGCATATTTAAATACATAGTTTTGCAAAAAATTAAAAAGAGAAGATTTGGACTTAAATTTATCTAATTATACGGACACCATTTATCAAATGGCTATCCAATTTGGAACAAAGATCGTGGCATGTGTTGCCGTGCTTGTAATTGGCTTCTGGCTGATTGGAAGTGTTATGAAAATGGTGAAAAAAGGGTTTGAAAAAAGAGATATAGATGCTTCTCTTCGACCTTTTTTACTCGGCATTATTAATTCAATGCTAAAAGCGTTAATCGTAATTAGCGCCTTAAGTGTTTTAGGAATAGAAATGACTTCCTTTATTGCTATTCTAGGTGCTGCTGGATTAGCTGTTGGTATGGCGTTATCTGGCACACTCAGTAATTTTGCAGGAGGTGTTATGATATTAATTTTCAAACCCTTTAAAGTTGGTGATGTATTAGAAGCTCAGGGTTATACAGGTGGTGTTAAAGAAATTGGAATTTTTAATACTATTATGAACACTCCAGATAACAAAACAATCATTATCCCAAATGGTGGATTAGCCTCTGGATCAATGGTAAACTATTCTACCGAGCCAACTCGGAGAGTTGATTGGACAGTGGGTATAGGTTATGGAGATGATTACGATAAAGCGAAATCGGTAATGGAAAAATTTATTAGTGAGGATGCTAGAATACTTAAGGACCCAGCGCATTTTATCGCTTTACACACCTTAGCAGATAGTTCGGTTAACCTTACCGTAAGAGCTTGGGTAAATGCAGCAGATTATTGGGACGTTTACTTCGATATGAACGAGAAAATATATAAAAACTTTGGGCAAGAAGGACTTAATATTCCATTTCCGCAAATGGATGTTCATGTTCATAACTCATAAATTCAAGTTAGAAACATGAAAAAATTAATAATCGCACTTGCTTCTATTTCATTTGTATTAACAATGAATGCGCAAGATGAAACTGCACCTGCAGCAGCAGCTCCGGCTGCTGAACCAGCTGAGGAAACAAGTCCGTGGACAAGAGAAGGTTTGTTTAATCTTTCACTTTCTCAAACAGCACTTATCAATTGGGCTGCCGGGGGACAAAACTCGTACTCTGGAAATGCTTTGTTGAAGTATTCGGCTAATTATAAAAAAGGCCTTTGGAAGTGGAAAAATGATATTGCACTTAGTTATGGTGGATTGGCACAAGGAGATATTCCCTGGCAAAAAACTGATGATAGATTGGAGTTTAACTCTAAGGTTAGTAGAGACGCAAAGGGTCCTTGGTCTTATGCAGCATTTGTAAATTTTAGAACACAGTTTATGGATGGGTTTAAGCTTCCAGATGATTCCAATATCATTTCTACTTGGATGGCTCCGGGTTATCTAACGTTTGGTATTGGTATGGATTATACGCCAAATGAGTATTTCACAGCTAACATTTCACCTGTTGCTGGAAAATTCACTTTTGTTACTAATACCGCACTTGCTAATGCTGGAGCTTTTGGAGTTGACGCTGCTGAATTTGACGAGGTTACAGGTGAAAAAACTAAAGATGGAGCAGCTTACCGATTTGAATTAGGGGGTAATGTTAGTCTTCAATTCAAAAAGGAAATAGCTAAAAACGTTGAATTAGACACAAAGTTGAATTTATTCTCAAATTATTTGGAAGAGCCAGGAAATATTGATGTTAATTGGGATCTAATGATAAATATGAAAGTAAATGAATGGTTAAGTGCGAGTTTAATATGTAACTTGATTTATGACCACGATATTGATATTGCCGTTGATAGTGATAATGATGGTATTCCCGAAGCAGTAGGGCCAAGAACCCAGTTTAAAGAGGTATTGGGCGTAGGGCTTAACATGAAGTTTTAGAATTACATTTGATGTCTTAATGGGCATTAAATCTTACATAGCAAAGCATTACGCAGCCTTCTTGGTTAATAGATCCAAGAAGGCTGTTTTGCATCCAAATGAAGCGCAACAAAAAGTTTTTGATGAATTAATAGAAAAAGCGCGAAATACTAAGTTTGGAAGAGATCACAAATTTCACTTAATAGCCGATTACCAGTCCTTTAAAAATCAAGTTCCATTGCGAGAGTATGAGGGTTTTAAACCATACATAGACGCAATGATGAATGAAGAAGAGAATGTGCTATGGCCGGGCTTTCCAATCTATATCTGTAAAACATCAGGAACTACTTCTGGTGCAAAGTATATTCCTATTTCAAAAGAGTCGATTAGCAATCATATCAATTCAGCGAAACTCGCGCTGCTTTATTACATAAATAGCACTGGTAAATCAGACTTTGTAAGCGGAAAAATGATTTTTCTTCAAGGCAGTCCATTACTTGATGTTAAAGGGAAAATTAAATTAGGTCGTTTAAGTGGAATTGTCGCGAACCATGTGCCGAGCTATCTACAAAAAAACCGACTGCCAAGCATGGAAACGAATTGCATCGAAGATTGGGAAACCAAGGTCGATAAAATTGTAGAAGAGACAAAAACAGAAGACTTAAGGTTAATCAGTGGAATCCCATCATGGGTTCAAATGTATTTCGAGCGTTTGCTCAAAAGCACTGAAGCGTCTGATATCAAGTCAATATTTCCGAAGTTTTCTTTGTTTGTATACGGAGGTGTAAATTTTGAGCCTTATCGACCAGTATTTCAGAAATTAATTGGGGATATTATTCCATCGGTGGAAACTTACCCTGCATCAGAAGGGTTTATTGCTTTTCAGGATGAGCAAAACTCAGAAGGGCTTTTATTAGTGGTTAATGATGGAATATTTTATGAGTTTATTCCAACGAATGAATATGGCTCAGAAGACCCAACGCGCTTAAATCTATCGCAAGTTGAATTAAATGTGAATTACGCAATCGTTTTAAATACAAATGCTGGTTTGTGGGGTTATGTAATTGGTGATACGGTCAAATTTGTATCTAAGGAGCCGTATCGAATCGTGGTGTCAGGAAGAATAAAGCACTTTACCTCTGCTTTTGGAGAACATGTAATAGGAGAGGAAGTTGAAAAGGCGCTTAAAATGGGTATGCAAAAACAAGGAGGTTCAATAAAAGAATTTCACGTTGCGCCTCAAATAAAGCCTACTGAAGGGCTTCCTTTTCACGAATGGTTGATTGAATTTGAAGAATACCCGAATGACCTTAACGCATTTGCAAAGGAGATTGAACATGCATTACAAAACCAGAATCCATATTATAAAGATTTAGTCACAGGAAAAGTACTAAGGCCATTGGTAATAATTGAATTGCACAAAGAAGCATTCATGAACACAATGAAGTCAAAAGGTAAATTGGGTGGGCAAAACAAAATTCCAAGATTAGCTAATGATCGACAATTTGCGCAAGACTTAGAGAAATATAAAAAGTAGCTTTCCATTTGTGGTTACTTTGATTCCACCTACTTTTGCAGCCTACAAAAACTTACAGAATGCTTAATCGAATTATAAAATTTATTCTCATCGCAATTGTTTCTGCGGCAATGGTTTATGAGTTTTTTCAGGTAAATATTGGCAATGGTATTATGTATTTATTGCTGGGCGGAATCATTGTGTTATTGCTTTTCAAGCATGAAATTAATCTTCTTGCATTTTTACAGATTAGAAGAAACAAATTTGATAGTGCTAGAAAAATATTGGCATGGGTTAAAAAGCCCGAGCAAATGCCTAAAAAGCAGCAAGCCTACTATTATTTTCTCAACGGATTGGTTGAAAGCCAGAGTAATGCAATGACAAAGTCAGAAAAGCACTTTAAAAAAGCACTGAATACAGGTCTAAGTATGAATCATGACATTGCAATGGCAAACCTGAATTTGGCGGGAATAGCAATGGCAAGGCGAAGAAAGCGTGAAGCTTTAAACTATATGGCGCAAGCCAAGAAATACGATAAAGCTAAATTGCTAAGCGACCAAATAAAGATGCTTAAAGGCCAAATGGGAAGAATATAATTCAATCAACATTATTGAGTGAATATTTGCTGAAAAAGGCGTTCCAATTCCAACGTGTCATAATTTAAATTTGGTCGTATTCAAATAAAAATTATGGCAGCAGAATATCCTAACGTAAGAGTTTTACTTGTAGAGAGCGATGAGGTAAACATTTTTGTTATGGAGAAAATCCTTGACAAAAAGTTTCACTTAACTGTCGCTAGAAATGGAGTTGAAGCACTACATTATGCACACCGCAAAACATTTGATTTAATTCTAACTGAAATCAGGTTAGATCATAGTATGGATGGGGTTGAGGTAATGGAAGAGTTGAGAAAAGATTCCATTTATGATTCGGCTGAAATATGGGCTTTGACAGGAGTCGGTTTGCTCGAAGATGAAGCTTATTACATGGAATTAGGTTTTGATCGCTTCTTTCACAAGCCAGTTAAACTCTCAGAACTGGCGCTCTCAATTCAAGATGCATTTCCAGAGCGATTACAGGTATTTTAATAGTTAAAAAGGGGATATTGTGAATCCAATTGAATAAGGAATTATTTCATGACCTTTATTCGCTTCGAATAAACGAGTTAAGCCATAGTACCCCACTAAGCCAACTCTTCCGTAGCCAAACCTAGCCGTAATACCATATCGAGTACTTGTTAGATTAGGCTGTATGAAGTCGCTATAACGGCCCTTATCGGTTTTAGTAGTTGTATATGAATTTAGTCTAAAGCCAACTTTAAAACCTATAGAGGCCTTCCAGCTATGCCCTTTTTCATTTGGAGTTGACCTAAATCGAATCTCTACGGGTATATCAAAATAATTAGTGGTGTAGGAGTTCCTCTTGTAAGAAGAATCAGATTTTACTGAGCTAATTGTTTGGAATGTTGAATAGTCGGCCCCAGTAGCGGTGTCAATTTGAGTGATGTATCCATTATTGAAATACTTGGAGTGAGAATAACCAATACCCACTGCACCGCTCAATACTTTAGCTTTGAATTGGTGATCGTAAAAAACTTGATAACTGTTCCCATACCCAAACTTGAAGTTTACCCCATTAGGTGCGTTAACCAAATTGTCGTATGAAACGTCTATTAAAAAGTTGTCTTTTTTTATTGGGCGACTTTTAGACTTTGACAGTTCTTTATCTGAATTTTGTGCAAAAAGAAAACAATTGACAAAACCAATAAATAAAATAGAAAGAATGAAGCTTTTTCTCATAATCAGCGCGCAAAAGTAAGGTTTTTATGATGTGTCTATATGACTTAACGAATTGAAAGGTCGAATTGGTAAACGGAGTTAACTTTACGCTCGTGTAATACATATATTTGATTTACTCGTAATACTTTCCTATGAAGGCATTTTATTTTTTAATTTTTTCTTTTGGCTATCTTGTAACCTACGGACAGTACTTAGATCCCAGGTCTTATGGTAGATATGATTCTATTCAAGTGGAAGCATTTGGAAATAATTATAAGTTTCCATGGGCAGGTGGATTTAACACTCCACAATTTTCAACCATTGACCTGAATGGTGATAACATTGACGACCTTTTTGTGTTTGATCGCGATGGCTTTGTAGTTAGAACTTTTCTGAATGGAGGCACAGCAAATACGATTGACTACACTTATAATGCAGAGTATGAAAGTGCATACCCATTAATGAAAGATTATGCGTTGGGTTATGACTATAATTTAGACGGAAAAACAGATATTTTCAGTTCATTTAATGGAGATTTTATGGTTTACAAAAATGTTTCTACGGGACCAAATCCTGAGGATCATGCTTTTAAACTGCAGAAATATAAAAGCCCTTTCGACTCCACCAAATATGTGGACTTTCTGTCTCATAAATATTATTTGAGTGCCAATCGTTACATTTATACTAATGTTTTTAATACCAATGCAGATATTCCCGGGTTAGTTGATATTGATGATGACGGCGACATGGATATATTGGCTTTTGGAAATAATGCAAACAGTATTTCCTTGTATAGAAATATTTCTCAAGAAACCTATGGTCGTCCTGACAGCCTCGATTATAGATGGGAAGGTGGATGTTGGGGTCACTTTGCGGAAGATGCTAATTCATTTCGTTTGTATTTTGGTTCTTGTAAATCTGGTGGAAACCCTGTATCAGCCTCAAGCCCTATTACTAGATCAACAGGAAGTCGTCATACGGGATCTACAATTTTAATTCATGATTTTGACGATAACGGCCTTAAGGATTTAGTTTTAGGTGATGTTTCATTTAATAGCTTGTTGTTAGCTTTTAATAATGGAAGTAAAGCTGACGCAAGAATGACTGCTCAAGATACGGCATACCCTCGCTACAATAAGTCAGTTGATGTTCAGATGTTCCCAGCTGCTTATTATTTAGACTTTAATAATGACGGGAAAAAAGATTTTATTGCCGCTCCTAACTCTACAGAACTATTTTCGAATATTGATCAGGTTCATTATTATGAAAACTCTAATAAAAACACTGCCCCGGTATTAGACTTTAAAGGCAACGACTTTCTTTTGGATGATATGATAGATTTGGGTTCAGATGCTCATCCTTTGTTAATTGACATTGATGGGGATACACTTTTAGACCTGATTGTGGGAAACCGCGGTGTATTCTCTACCATCGGAATTTATGAAAGTCGAATAGCGTATTATAAGAATGTAGGAACTAAGACCAATCCTTCTTTTAAATTAATTACAAGAGATTTTCTTGCCCTTCCCAATGCAGTCGATACAGGGTTGTATCCAACATCTGGAGACATGGATAACGATGGAGATATAGACTTAATTATGGGAACCGAAAAAGGAAACTTTTACTATTATGAGAATACTGCCGCTTCTCCTTCGGACTCTTGTCAATTTGTAATTCGCACTACCTCATTCAGTAATTTGGTATTTGGGAAGTCACTTAGACCGACTTTGTATGATGTGAATAGAGACGGAATGCTAGACATTGTCTGCGGAGATCAAACGGCTCAATTGACTTATTATGAAAATGTTGGAACGAGTTCTAGCCCCGATTTTTTGCCGACAACTGCAATAAATAATTATGCTGGTTTTTCTTCTAATGACCCATGGGGTACGGGAAATCTGTCCCCAGTTATGGTAAAACTTGACACCAATGGCAAGGTTGATCCCAATGGAAAGGAATATTTATTTGTAGGTACAGGAACAGGCTATATTTACGTAGTAAGTGATATTGATACAACGAGCAGAACGTTTTCGACGGTCTTGGACAGCTTTTATGTTTACGCAAGAAACGCCAGTATTACTGGAGGCGATTTAACAGGAGATGCAAAATTGGACTTTATATTTGGACATAAAACTGGCGGTTTGTCTGTTTTGCTAAAAGATGGTGGAAATATTATTGTTCAGCCACCCGCTAAGGAAGAAGAGGATACAACATCTATTCCTGAAACGAAAAAAAAGGCAGGAACCATTCAAGTATATCCGAATCCAACAAATAGTTCGTTTACAATAAACGGAATCAACGGTAAAAATAACTCCGCCCATATTCAGCTATATGGAGTAAATGGTAAGCTGGAGTTAGATGCTGAAGTTTCAAACAATGCGGAGATTTCAATGACACAACTGTCCAACGGAATTTATTTCTTGCAAGTGAAATCAGAAGCTGGCGTTGAGACAATAAAAATTGTCAAACAATAACCTTTTCAAGCTTTTTTAATTCATTCCAGTAAACCTAAAGGCCGCTTTTAGTGTCTATTTTTGTTGAACACTATGTGGAAGACAGAAAAAAATAGGCCTTATTTAATTACCGGCCCCTGTAGCGCTGAAAGTGAAGAACAGCTCAATACAATTGCTGAACAATTGGTTCAAAAAGGGCTTGTAGACACAATGAGGGCGGGGGTATGGAAGCCTAGAACTAGGCCAGGTTCTTTTGAAGGGTTAGGAGAACAGGCATTGCCGTGGTTAAATGCAATTTCAGAAAGACTAAACCTTCCTGTATGTATTGAAGTTGCCAACGCTTCGCACGTTGAATTGGCGCTAAAGCATAACATTTCTAATTTTTGGATTGGTGCAAGAACAACTGTTAATCCATTTTATGTTCAAGAAATTGCAGATGCACTCAAAGGCACAAATGCCTCTGTTTTAGTCAAGAATCCTATTCATCCAGATATAGAGCTTTGGACAGGAGCTGTTGAGCGGTTTCAAAAAATCTCAGGTAAAAAAGTAGGAGCCATACATCGCGGTTTTTCTACATTTCAGACATCTAAATACCGAAACATTCCTAGGTGGGAGATTCCTATAGAATTAAAAAGGCGTTTTCCAGAATTATTTATCATGTGCGATGTGAGTCACATTGCTGGAAGTAGAAACTTAATTACCGAGGTAGCTCAAAAATCAATTGATTTGGGCATAACTGGTCTAATGGTTGAAACACACCCGAATCCGGATGCGGCGCTAAGTGATGCTAAACAGCAGGTTACAGCTCAGGGTTTAGAATTCATCATAAAGCAATTGGTCTTAAAGTCTAGCTCGGTCGGTAGCAAAGTCTTTCTGGATCAATTGGAAGAATTGCGTGCTCAGATAGACAAAATCGATGAGGATATAGTGCAGGCAATTTCTTCTAGGTTAGAACTCACAAAAGAAATTGGTAGTTATAAAAAAGATAACAACGTAACTGTTCTTCAACTTGAAAGATGGAACGAAATCCTTGAAACTAGAGGCGTAGCAGGAGAAAAGCTTAACCTAAGAAAAGAGTTTATTTACAAACTTTACGAAGCGATACACTCAGAATCAATCCGCATACAAACAGAAGTAGTAGAAAGTGATTTAGCGCGCTAGGCTCATAATCATTTTGTAAAGATCAGTTTCTAAATATCCTTCAGAAACGGTTGCTTTAAGACCATTTTTTTCAATTGCAGCAGCGGTTTTTTCACCAATAGCTAGACAAATAGTGTCAGATCTAATTTCGTGATTTTGAATATAAGCATCAACATTGCTAGGGCTAGTAAATAAAATCAAGTCGAAGTCAGTTGGGGCAACCCAATTGTTAGGAAGCGTATTGTAAAATTCAACTTCGGTCACTTGTTTCTTCTTATCTGCCTGTTTAAGAGTTCCAAGTGTTTGCGAGCCACATGGAATTAGCACATTATCACTATTAGCAACAATTGAAAGGAAATCAAGGCTAATATCTTCCGTTTTAAGGCTACTAGAGCCAGTATAATCAACACGATTGGTCCACTTTTTTACCTCCTTAGAAGTACCAGTGCTCAAGCCTGCAAATTTATAGTCGTCAAGATTTAAATCTTTGTACGTCTGAAAAAACAGTTTTGCGCTTTTTGGTGAATTAAAAAATATCCAATCTGTTTTTGGCATACTTGGTAAAGGTTCAACTGCCTCTAACATTATTTGGGATGATGCAACCACGTCAAAGCCTTCAGCCAATAAACTTCTTACTAGCCATCCACATTCAATCGGTTCTCTTGTTATTAGTATACTCTTCATAGCGGCTAAATTAAATGATTCAAAACTTTTTGGACCAATTTATCAGGGTTTGTATCAAAAAAATGATACTGACTCGGTAATTCCTTAACAGTTTTTGCAAAAGAGACCCAAACACCATATCCATTTTCCTCTTTTTCCGCATACGCGCCAAGAGGAAGTTGACAGCCTCCGTTACATCCTTTTAAAATATTTCGTTCAATGGAAATAGTTGTGGCCACCTCTGAATGATTCAATTTTTCTAAAATACTTTTTAGCTCAACGTCATTTTCTCTAATTTGGAGTGCTAAAACGCCTTGGGCTGGAGCGGGAACGAATTCTTTTATGTCCATTTCTACAATTTCTAGATCAGAAACATCAAGTTTAAGTCGAGAAATCCCTGCATGAGCCAAAATAATGGCATCAAATTTTCCGTCTCGTAATTTTTGGATTCGAGTCGGCACATTTCCACGAATATCTTTAACAGATACGTCCGGTCTAAAATGCCTTAATTGTACATTTCTTCGTGCTGAACTAGTGCCAACAACAGCACTGTCCATCAAATGGAACTTCTTTTTTAGATTTGAGCGTTCTTTGCGAATTAACAGCACGTCAGATGGATTTGCGCGATGAGAAACAGCGGCAATTGTTAACCCTTGAGGTTGCGTAGTCTCTAAATCTTTGTGCGAGTGAACGGCTAAATCGACGGAATTATTTAGCAAGTGGTCTTCAATTTCTTTTGTGAAAAAGCCTTTTCCTTCAATTTTATCAAAGCTTAAATGCTGAATTGCATCTCCTTTGGTTGTAATGATGGTTATTGAGACTTCGTGGCCATTTTTTATGAGCTCATCTTTCACAAAGTTGGCCTGCCATAAGGCTAAATCACTGCCTCTTGAGCCGATTCTAATTATCGCCATAAGTGAATGATTATCGAATATTTTCTTTTAGCAAAATTTCTTTTGCCATGAGCATAGGTGTACTCATGTATTTTTTTTCCATATACTGCACCACCTTGTCTAATACCTGCTTTGAGGTAACATCCATTCCTTCCAAATCTTTCGCGAAAACTTCTTCTAAAGCTTTACGCTTAATTTCTTTTACTTGTTCGGGTACAGTGCGCATGGCAATTTCTACCTGACGAATTTTATCAAGTTCCCTGAATGTATGCACTTGAGCAGCAATAATTTCCTCACAATGAGAAAGATGAGCTCTTCTTTTGTCCATGTTTTTAGCTGCAAGCTCTCTTAAGCCGTCTAACGATATGTACTGAACAGGATAGCTTGTTCTTACTTTTTCAGATACATCATTTGGAATTGCTAAGTCAACTATTACGGTGGACTCATTGGTATTAGGCTTTATGTTTTCGTACATAGCGTGATCTAAAATATGGTGTTCAGATCCAGTACAGGTTATCAATACATTAAAGTCAATTTTTTTAGTGCCTAATGTATTAAGATCATATGCTTTGCCACCGCAATTTTCCGCTAGTTTTTCTGCTTTAGATAGTGTGCGATTGAAAATAGTGAAGTCGCTTGCACCGTGTTTTTTCATTTTCCGAATTAGCGCCGTATTTGTTTTACCAGCTCCTATTACAAGAATCTTACTGTCTTTTAAATTAGCTAGCGATTCTAATTTTTTGTATGCTAAATTCACAACCGAAACAGGGCTGTTGGATATCTCAGTTTCCGTGTAAATAAGTTTGCCGGTTTCAATGGTTTTTTTCATCAAAATGCGCATGAAATCACCATTAAGTTTGAAGGACTTACAAAGGTTATATGCGTCTCTCATTTGACCCAGAATTTCACGCTCTCCTATAACTAAAGAGTCTAATGAGCTAGCTACTCTAAACCAATGAAAGACGGCTTCTAAATTTGAATAAGTAGTTGCGTTATTTACTGCTAGATCTAGTTTCTCATAGCCTAGCTTCGGGTAAACACATTGAAAAACTTTAGTGAGAAAATCCCTATCAAGTGGCTTATTTGATCGAATCAATAGTTCAACACGATTGCAGGTAGTAAGAAAAATTACCTCATCAATACCTATTGCCTTTAATGGAGTAAGCCTCGATTGCTGGAATTCTTCTGAGATATGGAACTCTCCCAGCTGATCAACACCGATGTTTTGGTGGGTTAGTGCTATAGCATGTAATGATTCCAAGTAAAGTTTCTAAAGTTTTAGTAATTACAAAGATGCTACTAGAAAGCCCAGCTTTTGTCATAGAATTGTCATGAATCAATCTCTGTTTTGCATTAATTTGACTGAGTTTCTGGTGATGTTAGCGTTTAAAAATTTCAGACTCAACAAGAAGATTCACTATATTCGTTGATTGAATTAAAATTTGCCTTGAGTTCTAGGCTTAACAAAAACGAAAAAATCTTGATTATGAAAAAAGTAATGTTTTTAATGCTTGCTGGTTCATTGGTACTTGCTGGCTGTAAAAAAGAAGGTTGCACCAATTCAAATGCAACAAACTACGATGAAAAAGCTAAGACTGATGATGGCTCATGTATTCTTCCAGTAATTGAAGAACCGATTGACCCAACTGACCCTACAAGTGATACTGAAAAGCCTGTTGTAACTATAACTGCGCCTGCTGCAAATGCAAAGGTAAAGTCTGGAGATAAGCTTACTATTACAGCAACAGTTACCGATAATGTAAGTGCTGCTAGTTGGATGTATGCAATTTTAGATGCTGCAGATAAAGAAGTAAGTAATTCAGGAACGCTTACATTGGGCAAGACCACTTCTGAAGAAGGAAATTCAGAATACACTATTCCAGCTTCAGCTGAGGCGGGTAATTATACCATTTCAGTTACGGCTACAGATGCCGCCGGAAACGTTAGTACTGCTGTTACAGTTGTTATTGTTGTTGAGTCTTCTGATGCTCAGGCACCAGAAATTACTGAACCGAACGTAAAATTCCCTGTAGGAGGCACAATGAGTAGTGGAACTGGTGCTGCTCGCGGAGCGAAAGTAACACTTGCAGTTTCTGATGATGTTGAGTTATCATGGGTTAAAGCATACCTTTACGATACCGATAATAGTGTAGCTATCGATAGTTTAATTGAAACAGATATCAACGCAAAAACATGGGGTAAAACTGAACATCAATTTACTTATGCTAGAACAGACGCACAAAGCCAAAAAGGCGCAATAAAAGTGGTTGCTCAAGATAAGGCTGGTAATGAGACAACAGTAACAGGAAGTAAAGTATTAACTTTCGGACTTTAGTAATTAATAGACTCAAAAAAACCACTTCATTTGAAGTGGTTTTTTTTTGCCTAAAAATTGAACCTTATTAGGATTGAGCTTTACATCATCAAAACATAAAGAAATGAACTTATTAAAAGTGAGCAAGTCCATTAACTCGCCCAAATTGGAGTATATAGAAAATAAAAAACCCTTAATTCGAATCGAATTAAGGGTTTTAAAAAACATTAGTGTTGTCCCACTAGGGCTCGAACCTAGACTCTTCTGTACCAAAAACAGACGTGTTGCCAATTACACTATGGGACAAGAACAAAAGCTTTGTTTCAAAGCGCGGCAAAACTAAAAAAAAATGAAGTAAAACAAACAATTTTATTGTTGTAGTACACTTTACTTAAATTCGCGGCAAATTATGATTAAAATGAATTTTAGAACCTTAGATATCGCAGGTGGTTGGATAGCGTTTATTATCGCAACGTTCACTTATGTTTCAACCATGGAACCAACAGTTAGTTTTTGGGACTGTGGTGAGTTTATTGCTTGCGCATACAAGTTGCAAGTTGGTCATCCTCCTGGAGCGCCATTGTTTTTAATGATTGGACGTTTCTTTTCAATGTGGACAGCACCAGATCAAGCTGCTTACATGGTGAATTTAATATCTGCACTATCATCGTCTTTTACCATTTTGTTTTTATTCTGGACAATTTCGGCTTTGGCAAGAAAAATCTTGAACAAAACAAGTAAAGAATGGAATATGGGTAAAACCGTAGCCGTTATCGGTAGTTCTATGGTAGGTGCTTTGGCTTACACATTTAGCGACACTTTTTGGTTTTCAGCAGTTGAGGCAGAGGTATATGCAATGTCATCGTTATTTACGGCCATTGTTTTTTGGGGAATATTGCGCTGGGAAAGAGTATCGGAAGAGCCAGGAGCCGATCGCTGGTTGATTTTTATCGCCTATATGATGGGTCTTTCAATAGGGGTTCACCTCCTTAACTTACTTGCCATACCTGCAATTGCATTTGTATTTTATTTCAAGAAATTCAAACCAACTTTAAAAGGAATTGGTGTTACTGGAGCAGTTTCTATTCTCATTTTAGGATTTGTACAAAAAGGAGTTATCCCAGGGCTCGTTACAATGTCAGGAAAGTTTGAATTATTGTTTGTCAATAGCCTTGGACTACCATTCAACTCGGGTGCTTTTATTCACGTTATATTGTTGTTGGCTGCCGTTGTATATGGTTTAATGCTTACTCATCAAACTGGTGATAGAAAGTGGAAAATGATGGGTGTTTTAGTGGCTATAACTTTATTGGTAGCTTCTTTTTCTACCTTAGGATTAGCAGTAGCAGCTGTAATTGTTGGAATCTTCGTAATGGTTCCAAACATTTCTGATCGAGCTATAAACACGGGTTTACTTTGTATTTCTGTAATTCTTATTGGTTACTCTTCTTACACAATGGTTTTGGTCCGTTCAAACGCTAACCCACCTATGGACGAGAATAACCCCGAAAACATGTTCTCTTTATTGAGTTATCTAAATCGTGAGCAATACGGTTCTCAACCCATTGCTTATGGCCAGTATTTTAATACGCCACTTGACAACAAAAACCCTTATACGGATGGTTCTCCTACTTATTTTCAAGAGTTTGATAAAGGGGTTTATACAAAATCTACACACCATAAAAATACACAACCAAATTATGCATCTGAGTTTATGACTGTTTTCCCACGTATGTGGAGTCAAGAGGCAAGGCACATAAAAGCCTATAAATCTTGGTCAGATTTTAAAGGGAAGCCAATGCGCTATAAAGTCTATGGCGGAAAAATGGAAACGATTTACAAGCCAACTTTCGGCGAAAACATGAAGTTCTTTTTTAAACACCAAATAATGTGGATGTATTGGAGGTACTTTTTGTGGAATTTTGCAGGAAGGCAGAATGATGTTCAAGGTCACAATGGTATTGTTGATGGTAATTGGCTAAGTGGAATCAATGCGATTGATAATTTGCGTCTAGGTGACCAGTCTAATCTTCCGCCAAGTATTGGAGAACACAAAGCCAGAAACACGTTTTATTTCCTGCCTCTTATTCTAGGGTTGATTGGTATTTTCTTCCAATTTAATGCTTCGAAACGAGATTTTGCTCTCGTAACGATGTTATTTGTTTTCACTGGTCTGGCAATTATAGTGTACCTTAATCAGTACCCTTTTCAACCGCGTGAGCGAGATTATGCCTACGCAGGTTCCTTTTACGCTTTTACCATATGGATAGGACTCGGAGTTCTTGGAATAATTGATTTACTCGCTAATAAAGTGAAGGTAAATCGAGTGGTAGCTGGAGGATTAGCAACGCTGGTGTGCCTTGCGGCAGTCCCTGGAATTATGGCTAAAGAAGGCTGGGATGACCACAACAGATCTAATAGATATACTGCATTGGATTTTGCTAAAATGTATTTGGATTCTTGTGACCCTAATGCGGTACTGTTTACTAATGGTGATAACGATACATTCCCACTATGGTATGCTCAAGAAGTAGAAGGTTATCGAACAGATGTTCGTGTGGTTAATCTAAGCCTATTGAATACAGATTGGTATATTGATCAAATGAACAGGGCTGCTTACGATAGTGAGCCGACACCATTTACATTAAAACCAAATCAATACCGCCAAGGAACGCGCGATTATATTCCTGTAATTGATAGAAACAAGACAGAGAAATACCTTGATGTTAAGCAGATTGTGGAGTTTTTCTCTGATGATAAAAATCAAGCTTCCATGGGTAATAATCGTAAGATGAATTATTCTCCTACAAAACTTTACAGCTTGCCTGTAGATACTGCAAAAGTGCTTGCTAATGGAACTGTTCCTCCTGAAAAGGCAGGTGATGTTTTAAGTGAATTAACTTGGAAAGTGGGTAAAAACTACCTGTTGAAAAAGGATATTATGATGCTGGATTTACTGGCTCACTTTAACTGGGATCGTCCAATCTATTTTGCGATTACCACGGGAGCAGATGCCTATATAGGTTTGCAAGGGTATTTTCAGTTAGAAGGCCTTACTTATCGTTTAGTTCCTTTTAAAGGCACTAGTTCCGATGGTCAAACGGGTTATGTAAATGCAGATAAAATGTATGATAACCTCATGAATAAATTTAGCTATGGAAATGTAAAGGAAGATAATGTTTATGTAGATCATAACATTTTAAGAATGTGCATGAACCTAAGAAACAACTTTGCACGATGTGCGGATGAAATGTTGCGGAGAAATGATATCGAAAAAGCAGAGGCATTGCTGGATAAGGCGGTATTAGAAATGCCAGATCATCAGGTTCCTTTCAATTACTTCATGTTACCACTAATTGAGCTTTACTACAAGGTCGGTAAATCAGAAAAGGGCGAAGCCATTGCTAAGTTAATGTTGGAGCGCTATGAGTCTGAGTTGGATTACTATCTAGGGTTGAAAACTGAATACTATAAAAGCCTTGGTCAAACGCCTCAACAAAACATCAGTATCATTTATCAGATTAATAACATGATAAATCGATACAATCCAAATGGGGAATTGAATACCTATTCTAAGGAGTTGTTTGAGCGGTTAGAAAGAGAGTTTACAGCTAAATCATAACAGTGAGATTCCATTGCGATAGCTATCGCGATGGAACCTTTTCATCTTGATAGTATCGGTTCCAGATAGCGCACAAAAATTATTTCCAGGAGTGGTTTTTTCTGGAGATAGAAGCAGCAATAAAGTTTACCTCACGTTTGATGACGGCCCAATTCCAGAGGTCACTTTACCTATTTTAGATATACTAAAGCAGCAAAAAGCGCTAGCTACTTTTTTTGAAGTAGGCGAAAATGTTTATCAGCACCCCGATATTCATCAAAGAATTTTGGATGAAGGACATATGGTGGCAAACCACACGTTCAATCATTTAAGCGGCTGGAAAAGCACATCAAAAAAGTACTTAGAGAATATAGAAAAAGCGAATGAATTAATTCAGAGTAACTATTTTAGACCGCCATACGGAAGAATTTCCCCAAAGCAGTTGAGGTGCGTAAAAGATGCTGGTTATGAAGTTATTTACTGGGATATTTTAAGTAAAGATTACAATAAATCAGTTTCACCAGAAGAGTGTCTAAATAATGTTGCAAGTAACCTTCAGAGTGGGAGTATAATTCTGATGCACGATAGTTTGAAGGCAAAAAAGAATGTATTGACGGTGTTACCGAAGCTATTGGAAATCATTAAAACGAAGGGTTTAGAATTTGCGAGGGTAGACCAACTTTAGTCTTTATCAGCGAAATCTATCAATTCAAAGTCCAAACGTTTTCGAACCAAATCAGCTTCCTTTACTTTAATCAAAAGCCGTTGTCCAAGGTTGATTTTTGTCTTTGTATTATTTCCAACTACTTGGTAATTGTCTTCATCATAAGTGAAATAGTCGCCTGCTATATCGCGCAGCCTTATCATTCCTTCGCACTTATTTTCCTCCAATTCAATATAAATACCCCACTCACTCATTCCACTCACAATTCCAGTGAACTCTTGCCCCTCTGTGCCCTGCATAAATAGCACTTGAAAGTATTTGGTAGATTCTCGTTCGGCATTCGTAGCCAGCTGCTCCATTTCGCTTGAATGCTTGCAAAGGCCTTCTAACCATTCTTGATCAACTTGGTTTTGACCCGCCAGATACTGGGTTAGTAATCTATGCACCATCATATCAGGGTAGCGTCGAATTGGAGAGGTAAAGTGACTGTAATGCGAAAAACCTAGACCATAATGACCAATATTTTCAGTAGTATATACTGCTTTGGCCATCGTTCTAATTGCCAAATTTTCAATGGTATTCTCTTCACCTTTTCCTTGAACTTCTTGCAATAATTCATTCAGGTTTTTAGCTATATCGCCTTCTCCAAAGGAGTAGTCGTAACCAAACCGTTTTATAAAATGAGAGAAGGTTTTTAGCTTATCTGGGTCGGGGGTATCGTGAACACGGTAAACAAAGGTTCTTGGTTTTTGATTTTTGTTTTTTGGATTTCCAATATCAGATGCAACGGTTTTATTTGCCAATAGCATAAACTCCTCAATGAGTTTATGCGCATCTTTTTGCACCTTTAAAAGCACACCACTAGGCTTTTTTTCTTCGTCTAAATTGAATCGAACCTCCACTTTGTCAAAAGCAATTGAACCTTCTTTTAAACGTATTGCTCGCTTTTCTTTCGCAATGGTGTTTAGCATATGTAATTCTTTTTCAAAGTCTCCTGATTTCCCTTCCAAGATTTCTTGAACGTCTTCGTAGGTAAACCTTCGGTCGGAGTGAATTATGGCTCGTGTAATTCTATGATTTATAATGTTGTGGTTTTTGTCAAAAGTGAAAATACAACTGTAGCAAAGCTTGTCTTCGTTTGGCCTAAGACTGCATACGCCGTTCGATAAGACCTCTGGGAGCATAGGGACTACTCTATCAACCAAGTACACCGAAGTAGCTCTTGAAACTGCTTCTTTTTCAATCATTGATTTTGGCTGAACGTAGTGGGTTACATCAGCAATGTGAACACCTATTTCAAGTTTTCCATTTTCTAATTCTTGGATAGAAAGCGCATCGTCAAAATCTTTTGCATCATGCGGGTCAATCGTAAAGGTGCTTACTTTCCTAAAATCTTCTCGTTTGGCGACTTCTTCATTTGATATACGGGTGTCAATTTTTGCAGCGTCTTCCTCAACACGCTCCGGAAAGCTCAGCGGAAAGCCATAATCCGCCAGAATGCTGTTCATTTCGGTATCATTTTCACCTGGGTTTCCTAGTATTTCTATAACTTCTCCAAATGGAGAATTAGCTCCAACAGGCCAATCGGTGAGCTTAACAATTACTTTTTGGCGGTGTGTAGCATTGTTTAATTTCTTTTTTGGAATGAAAATATCTTGGTTCATTTTATTATCAGACGCACTGAAAAAGGCAAATTTTTCGTTCACGTCCAGGGAACCTACAAATTCTGTTTTTTTACGTTCTAGCACATTTGTAACCCGGCCCTTTAGTTTTCCCTTTTTTTCAGGGGTGACCTTTACTTCAACCGTATCGCCGTTTAATGCACGATTTGTTTCTGAGGATGGAATGTATATGTCGTTGTCCATTCCCTCTACAATCACATAACCCGACCCTTTTTGGGTAATGTCAATTTTCCCCACTAATATTTTGGAGACTACAAGGAGCTGAAATTGCCCTGGATCATTTTCTAAAAGGGCTCCTTCTTCCACCAATTTAAACAATGCATTTTGCACCTGTTCTTTGCCGCGACTAGTATTCAGGCTAATTCTTCGGGCAACTTGTTTGTAATTGAATATGCGCTTTGGATGCTCGTGAAATGCATCCAGGATTAGTTTTTTAATTGAATTGGGTTGGCCTTTAGAGCCCTTAGAACCTTTTCGTTTTCCAATGCGTTCGTTTCGTCTTTTTCTTCCCAAGGGTGCTTAGATTAATTCTAAATTGAGTATTATTAAAACCATTTAACTGGTTCAGGTTTCTTACTAACGAAGGAAACCTAATTTTGACAAAGAAAAGTTGGAAAGCCCAATTTTTCGCTAACAATGTAAAGTGATATTAACATGATTTCAGCAGATATAGAAAAGCAACTCAACGAACAGTTAAGAATGGAGGCAGAAAGCTCTCAGTATTATTTAGCAATGGCCTCGTGGGCAGAAGGTAAAGGATACAGCGGAACTGCAGAATTTTTATACATGCACAGCGAAGAAGAGCGTGCTCATATGATGAAGATTTTGCGTTATATCAACGAACGTGGAGGTAAAGCAATTGTACCAGAATTGCAAAAACCTGCAACTGAATTTGATTCGTTACAAGCCATTTTTGATGACTTATTAAAGCATGAAGAATTAATCACAAACAGCATTAATGAGCTGGTATTTAGGTGCTTGGAGCTTCGTGACTATACTACACATAACTTTTTACAGTGGTATGTTGCCGAGCAAATTGAAGAAGAAGCACTAGCAAGAACCATATTGGATAAACTGAATTTAATCGGAAACGACAAAGGTGGCTTGTATCTTTTTGATCGCGATGTAGAAAGCATAAAAGTGCAAAGTGCGGCAAATAATCCAGCATAAGCTTTTAAAGGGGTAAGTATTTTAATTCTAAAAAGTTATTATTTGATAATTAGTCAATCATAAAAATGTGAAAAACATGACTCGGGATATATTTTCTTTTTTTCTTTCTGAAACAACAAAAAAAAGAAGCGAAAAAATCATCTTGAGCATCGCGATTGCCAGTTTCGTTATTCATTTAATTCTTATTTTTTTAGTTGATTCTAAATTAATTTATTTAGAGTCAAGTCTTTTTGACAGTCCGATAGCAGCCGTTTACACCCCTTTTTCCTTTATTTTGTTGTATGAGGTATATCTTGTAATCTATTATCTACCGAAATCCATCACCACATACATTGGTAAGCAATACGAGATCATCACGCTAATAATTATAAGGCGAATTTTCAAAGATTTATCAGATTTAAAGTTATCCTCTAATTGGTTTGAAATTAAAAATGACTTGCAATTTACTTACGATATCATTGCATCGATAATTTTATTTTATCTTCTTTATTTTTTTTACAGAAAAAGTAGAAAAAAGCAAGAGGTTCCATTAAAAATGATAAACAGTAACATCGATAGTTTTATTACTTTTAAAAAAGCGGTTGCTACTTGCTTAGTGCCCGTGCTTATCATTATTGCTGTTTATAGTTTTTCAAATTGGATTTCTGCGCTTATTAATCCAGAAATCATGATTGGAGTTTCATTTAAAAATATAAATAACATATTTTTTGATGAGTTTTTTACACTCTTAATATTAGTAGATGTAATCTTACTATTGGCTTCTTTTTATTACACGGATAAATTTCATAAAGTAATTCGTAATTCTGGATTCATCATTTCTACCATTCTTATTCGCTTATCTTTCTCAGTAAGTGGGTTATTAAATACAGTGCTAATTGTTGGGGCAATTGTATTCGGCCTGCTTATTTTAATAATTCACAATAAGTTTGAAGAGGAATTGAATCAAAACATGACCTAACTTGTGAAGAAATTATTTTGAGGCTCAAATTGAAAGAGAATACTTAAGGCTGAATAAAAATATTAAATTAGGCCTTGTCATATAGTCTTTAAAGAAGGGAGCAATCAAACTAAAAGCAGTTATTTACTTTATTTGGTTAGAGTGGTTAGTTTTGCTTTGTGAATGGCCAACTAAAAGATGCATTTGAAATATTAAAAAGAGGCTCTATACTTAAAGTATGGAATTTTTTTTTGCTTCTTGTCTCATTTCGAATCAGTCGATTGTTAGGCAAGGTTGTGCATTGGGGTCAACCATTTAGTCTTTCATTTGAACCAACAACTACCTGTAACTTGGGTTGCCCAGAATGTCCTAGCGGATTAAGGCAGTTTTCTAGAGATACAGGAAACGCTCAAATGGATCAATTCAAAGGTTGGATAAATCAGGTTACTTCTAAGCTTTGGTATTTAACATTCTACTTTCAAGGAGAGCCATACTTGAATCAAGATTTTTTAAAAATGGTGAGTTATGCTTCTAAAAAAGGAGTTTACACTGCTACTTCTACAAATGCACATTATCTGACCAAAGAAAAGTCAATAGAGACCGTAAAGAGTGGGCTTTCAAGAGTAATAATTTCCATAGACGGAACAACCCAAGAAGTTTACGAGCAATATCGAAAGCGTGGAAAACTGGATAAGGTGTTGGAAGGAACAAAAAATCTAATCGAAGCTCGAAAGGAACTAAAAAGTAATACTCCACACATAATTTTTCAGTTTTTGGTAGTAAAACCCAACGAGCATCAGATAGAAGATGTTGTAAAACTCGGAAATGAATTGGGAGTTGACGAAGTTCGTTTTAAAACTGCCCAGGTGTACGATTACGAAAACGGAAATCCATTGTTACCAGATAATGAAGAGTATTCTCGATATCGAAAAGGCAAAGACGGAAAGTTTCGATTAAAAAACAAAATGCTTAACCATTGCTGGAGAATGTGGCAAGGCTGTGTGGTGACATGGGATGGAAAAGTAGTACCTTGCTGTTTTGATAAAGACGCAACCCATCAATTGGGTGATTTAAACTCCACTTCTTTTAATACACTTTGGAAGTCTGCACCGTACAACGATTTCAGGTCATCGGTACTTACAGCGCGGGATCAAATTGATATTTGCACCAATTGCACTGAAGGAACCCAGGTTTGGACGTAAGAATAGGTTGGTAACAGTCATGCTGAATTTATTTCAGCATTTCAAAACAACTCCCCAATATCCTCATTCTCCAAATGATAAGTAACAATTCCCAAAGTCTTTGCTGATGCAATATGCTGAGGAGAATCATCAATAAATAAGGTTTCTTCTGCTACTAAGTTGTTCTCATTAAGTACTACATTAAATATTTCGGGATTGGGTTTTCTAAGGCCCATTTCATGCGATAAATACGTTTTTTCAAAAAGCGGTTCAAGGCCTTCAATTCCATTTTCACGTTTGATTACTTCTGAGTAATCATCGTAATGGATTTTATTGGTATTTGAAAGTAAAAACAATCGATAGTTGTCTTGTAATTTTTTAAGAATCTCAATCCTGTATTGAGGTAAATGCAAAATCAAAGCATTCCAAGCATGATCAATTTCAGCGTCCGTAACATCTTTTTCTGCAACTTCTCGAATAAGATTGCGAAATTCTTCGGGGCTGATTTTTCCAGTTTCTATATTGTCAAACAAATTCGATTGACTCATTTTGGAATATTGCGCTTTGAAATTTGGAATACCTAGTTTCTCAAAGGCTTTAACGGTAAGATTGTAATCAATATCTAGGATAACTCCGCCGAGGTCGAATATGATGTTTTTGATGCCATTTAAGTTCATGCAACAAATAAAGAAAGTTTGCGGCTTTTGAGTGTTGGTAGTATGTAAAGAAAAAATAAATTTGCAGCTTCGGTTCAAGAGAGGGAGGTCTTAACCATTTTCTTTTCATGAGCAGGGCCCATAGCTCAGTTGGTTAGAGCATCTGACTCATAATCAGAGGGTCGCAGGTTCGAGCCCTGCTGGGCCCACCAATAGTTAAAGGGGTTTCAAGAAATTGAAGCCCCTTTTTTATTTTCGTTTCAACACAACTTCAACACAATTTTGCTATAAGGCTTTCAGTTTGATTGCAGGTTTAGTTTCAAAACACTTGAATTATGAGTGTCTTTTGCAATCCATGGTGCGCACTATTATCCCGAAAAAAACCGAAATCAAATATAAAATTGAAGGTTATCGTATTAATGTTGGCTGGAAATGCTGGTTTTATTCTAGTTTACGTAAACCATTCTGTATGCTTTCTATACTTTATACCATTAGGAGCAAGCGGTAATAGACAGGTTTCAGCGCAATTAGCGGTGAGCCCCTTTTTTATTTGCTTATTAGTTGGCTTTATTGTCGAATACTAGACTGCTAATTATAAGTACTTTAGTTTTATGAAGTTTCTTATCAGCAAACTATTCCGATTATCATTATTCATTGCCTTATTGATTCTGACTAATAATCTCCACTCGCAGAAAACGAGTCATGCAAACACCATGCAGTATAGTTCTACAAATGGTGGCTCTGCATACTTTTGGCAGTCAATTTCAGATAAAAAAGGCAATGTTTATTCTACTGGATATTTCTATAGAACGATAGATTTTGATCCTGGATCTGGGACAACTTTTTTAACATCAAGTATTTCACATGATGCGTTTATTTCAAAGCACAACAGGGCTGGAAAATTAGTCTGGGCAAAGCAAATTAGAGGAACAAATACTTCCCATGGATATTCTATTGTATTAGATGATTCTTCAAATGTTTATACTACAGGATATTTTCAGGGTACTACTGACTTTGACCCAGGTACAGGGACGTTCAATCTATTAGCAAAAGGAAATATTGGAACAAGAGGTGGCTCAGATATTTATGTACATAAACTCGATTCTAATGGTCAGTTTGTATGGGTTAAACAGATGGGCGGTTTGGGAAGTGATATGGCTTGGACAATTACAAGAAACAAAATTGGCAATTTATTTATTGGTGGATTGTTTGAATTTAGGGCAGATTTTGACCCTTCAACCTCTGTTTTTAGTTTAAGCTCAAATGGTGGAAGGGATGCTTTCATTTGCTCTCTCACATCGAATGGATTATTAAACTGGGCTAAATCGTTTGGTGGTTCAAAACATGATGAAGTAAAAAGTATAAAAGTATCTGACTCTCTTGTTTATAGCACTGGAGCATTCCATGATACAGTTGATTTTGATACAGATACAAGTAAATATATTGTTAATAGTTTAGGTAGTTCAGATGCATTTATTCATATTCTAAATACTTCTGGGTCTTTCATTAAAGTGTCCACAATTTCAGGGAGCAGCGCCAATTGGGGTAATGATATTTCACTAGATAAATTTGGTAATATTCTTGTCACTGGTGTTTTCTCATCAAAGTCATATTTTGGAGATTCATCAAAGCAGGTTGCCCTTTCCTCAAAAGGTAGGATGGATTCTTATGTTTCAAAATACACTGAAAATGGGGGGCTTATTTGGGCTAAATCGTTAGGTGGAACTATGGATGTAAGAGGATCATCAATTACTTCTGATATTTTTAATAATGTTTACACCCTAGGAGTATTTAATGGTAATGTAGATTTTGACCCTGATACAATGTCCAATCATTATGTTAATACAACATCACAAAATGTTTATATTTCTAGACTAGATTCCAATGGTAAATTTCGATATGTTAGCCCATTTGTAGGAAGCCAAAGTGAATCCTTTTCTGTTGAGATTACTCCGACTAATGAAATTTTAACCAGTGGCTTTTTCTATGGCACAACTGATTTTGACCCTGACACTGGAAAATATAATCTAGTAGCAAAGGGTAGGTTAGATGCTTTTATAACTCTATTATCTCAATGTGAATTTACTGATACAAATTATTCTAAAATAGTTTGTGATTCGTTAAGAAGCCCATCAAACAAATTTGTATGGAATAAATCTGGATTTTATAATGATACACTGGTCAATTCTTCTGGTTGTGATAGCATAATCACTATTAATTTGACTGTAAATAAAAGTGCTAGAGATACTTCAATCTCAACTTCGTGTAATGGCTTTGTTTCACCAAGTGGCAAAAGATGGACATCAACAGGAGTCTATATTGATACTATTCCAACTACAAAGGGTTGTGATAGTTTACTGGTCATAAACTTAACCATAAAGAACAGCGTTTTAGATACTTTATACCTCAATGGCTGTGATTCTATCAGAAGTCCAAGCGGACTGCATTTATGGACTGCTACAGGTGTTTATCAAGATACTTTGACTGCATCAAATACTTGTGATAGTGTTCTTGCTGTCTTTGTAGAACTTGGACAAACAAAGTTGACAAATATTCAAGATACAAGCTGCTCGGAAATTACCAGTCCAAGTGGAAAATTTGTCTGGTCATCAACTGGTGTTTATTATGATACTCTAGCTACCCCAACAAGTTGCGATAGTGTTTTGAAATATGAATTATTTATTCCAAATGTAAAGGTAACTATTAAAGATAGTAGTGGATTTTTAGTGGCATCTACTTCTTTTATGACATATCAATGGTTTGAATGTAAAGAACAATTCAAAAAAATTAATGGAGAAAATAAGCACCTGTACAAGTATCAAAGATCAGGTGAATTTACCGTTGAAGCAATTGAACATTCATGTGCTGATACTTCCGGTTGTTTAGAAGTTACAATATCAAATATATTTACTCCTGAAAAAACATCCTCTTTAAAGCTGTTCCCAAACCCAACAAGAGGCAAGCTCACTATTGATGCTGAAAACTACAAGGGTGTTGAAGTTTATGATGTATCAGGCCGCTTAATTATTAAGTCTAAATTAAAGACGATTGACCTTGAAGAGCAGTCTAAGGGACTTTATCTATTGAAGGTAAATGCTAACGGAACAACACAAGAGTTTAAGGTTTTTAAGGAGTGATTAAAGCCCTTAATTAGAGTTTCTAGTTAGGTTATCTGCATTGGTCATTATACCATTCACAGGACCTCTTTTCTCCTAATTCACAAGCTCTCTGGCAATCACTGCAATAGGGCAGACCTGCATTTTCTTTTGCTACCCCTCTGGCGTAATATGCCTCAGCATTCTCAGGGTCTAATCTAATAGCAGTTGTGAAATCAGCTATGGCGGAATTATACTCGCCTAAGTATAAATATGCACTCCCTCTGTTGTTATATGCAATAGCATTATCAGGGTCTAATCTAATAGCAGTTGTGTAATCAGCTATTGTCTTTGTTGATAGCATTCTTCACTCTGATTGCACACTGGGCGATTTGCCATCTTTCTTTTAAACTTTTGAACATATTTGGATATCTTTTTTATTTTGAGTCTAGTCAATTGTACATAACGGTTTGAATATGGTGCGTTTGGTATTTCAATGCTCCAAATTTTCAGTTTACTACTATGTTTATTTATAGCTATCACCTTCATATTTAGCACTATCTGCCAAATGCACTATATTTTTTGTTGTACACCGTTTTACTTCTTAAATTCTTCCTTTCCGATAATATTGAATTGGTCATCAAACAAGAAATATTTTGTTAATTCTTGTTCTGCACCATTTAACATTGGGTTATTTATTTTATAAGTGTTTAAGGATTTGTAATAAATTACTTTGTCAGAATTAAGTATAGACAAACTGTCAATCACTACTTTAAAGCCTTTTAATTCACCAAGTTTAGCAGATACTTTTTCCCATATGGCGTTTGGTTTATGGTTTGAATTGTAATTATCTATTCTGTCATAATACCAAAGCACATTGTTAATTAACCGAAGGTTTCCTTCTTCGATATTTTCAAAGTCACTTAACAGGTTATCAGTCTCTTCAATTTGATTGCACAATTCAGAAATCCATTTAGAGGCATCTCTATTTGCAAATGCGAATTTGTAGTAATCGTTATATTCTTTATTAAAAGGTATTCCTCGATTATTTTTTTCCCAATTTCTAAGTTCCTCAACTCTGTTTTTCGTTAAGTAATTCATTGAAAATATTTTTCCTTTCTCAAAATTATCTTGAACATAATATTCCAAATCTAAAATTGAGTTTAATCTTTCATCATAATTTTTTTGTATTTCTAAAAGCCTTTCTTTTACAAATAGGGTGTCAGTCCAATGGAAGTTAATGCTCTCATATTTCATTTCAACACCCATTGCATCTTCTTTTACTTGCTGTTTAATTTTAACAATGTGCTCTTTGTTCGGATTTGAACAGCTGATTATCAATCCGATAAGTCCCAAAACGATTACGTTTAATTTTTTCATATCTATTATTTTTAAATGGTGTACAACAATTGGATATAATACATGTATTATATTCGCACTATACCAATGCCAAAGTCAAATTTAATTAATCCAAAGAACTTTTAATCTCTCTTATATTGGTAATGGCTACTTGCGTATATATTTCAGTTGTTTTGCTGCTGTTGTGTCCTAGCAATTCTTGTATGTACGGTACCCCTAGGTTTTTAAAGAGTGATTAAAGCCTTTAATTATAGTTTCTAGTTAGGTTATCTGCATTGGTCATTATACCACTTACAGCACTCCTTTTTTCCTAATTCGCAAGCTTTCTTAAAATCACTGCAATAGGATAGGCCGGCATTTGCTTTTGCTACCCCTCTGTTTCTATATGCCTTAGCATAATCAGGGTCTAATCTAATAGCAGTTGTATAATCAGATATGGCGGTATTATACTCGCCTAACTTATAATATGAAATTCCTCTGGTGGCAAATGATACAAGGTAATCAGGGTCTAGTTTAATAGCAGTTGTGTAATCAGATATGGCGGACCTATGCTCGCCTAAGTTACCATATGCAACCCCTCTGTTGTTATATGCAGCAGGATAATCAGGGTCTAATTTAATAGCAGTTGTGAAATCAGATATGGCGGTATTATACTCGCCTAAGCTGGGAGATAAAAGGAGCGGATCGAATTTTAAAACAATAGAATAACATACTGTTTGCAAAAATTATTCTGAAATAATTTTTAGTGGATTTATTTTTTTATTATTCTTTATAATTTCAAAGTGGAGATGATTTCCTGTGGCGGTACCTGTCATTCCCACTAAACCTATTTTATCTTCTTTATTAACCTTTTCACCTTTCGTAACTAATATTTTATTCATGTGAGCATAAGCAGATTTTATTCCACCATTGTGCTTGATTACGACATAGTTTCCATATCCTCTTGCAAACCCTGCTGAAACAACTGTTCCGCTCTCTATTGATAGTATCGGGGTATTTTCTTTTGTTCCTAAATCAATTCCACTATGAAATCTTCTAGTCTTATACACAGGGTGAGTTCTAAATCCATAAGTGGATGAGAGCCTATATGTGCTTCCAGAAAGAGGGTGGATGTATCCGGATTTTTCTAATGAAGTAGATTTAGAAATAGATGTTACAGTAGTTGGTTTTGTTACAGTAGTTGGTTTTGTTACAGGAATATTTTCAATTACCTCTTCTTTTATTTTAGTTTCAGTATTTTTTTTGTCGGGTACTTCAACTTTTACAATTCCCTTTTCTTCAGTTGTAATTAAATTCCAATTCTCTTCATTAGCAATAAACTGTTTTAACTCCTGATCTCTCTTCTCTTCAAAACGTTTATAGTTAGTTCCTTCTTTTTTTTTGTATTCATCAAATGTTTGTGAATAAGAAGACATAGAAATAGACACTATTACTAAAGTCAAAAAAATATTTTTTAATCGCATAATGTGTATTTAATAAATATTGAAAGGCGTTACTTGTTTTTATGGGACAATAATAAAAGCTGGTGAAACATATAAATCACTGCCTTTCGTAATCCTTATGTTGTAACAATTTGATGAGGGTATTGAATTAGGTAATGTAAAAGTTCTTGTATTACTTGTGAAAAGCAGCGAATTACCAAATGAGTAAACATAAACATTACCATCATACAATGCTGAAGTCGCTGCTTGACCGAATGAATACCTACTACTATACATAGTAATTGTATAGCTAGCACCTTGTCTAAAGTAAGATTGGGAGGTTGTTTGCATTGTGAAATTAGTTCCAGTTGTTGAAGCTGATATAGTACATGTATTGCTTGGTAACGGGCTTGTAGTAAAACTGATTTGATTACCGTAAGCAGTTCCTGCTGAGCTTGTAGCAAAAGCCCTTACATAATAAGTAGTATTTGGTGTAAGTGCGGTAATAC
>Ga0209631_10000085_pt1 | contig 117281 bp, 87 predicted proteins | sample COG_08_FD_184752 | JGI IMG/M metagenome (GOLD analysis project Ga0209631, IMG submission 184752) | Pelagic Microbial community sample from North Sea - COGITO 998_met_08 (SPAdes) (version 2) | ecosystem: Environmental > Aquatic > Marine > Neritic zone/Coastal water | place: Helgoland, sampling...
CAACAAGGCCAGCAAGGTCAACAAGGCCAGCAAGGTCAACAAGGCCAGCAAGGTCAACAAGGCCAGCAAGGTCAACAAGGCCAGCAAGGCCAACAAGGCCAGCAAGGTCAACAAGGCCAGCAGCAAGACAACGGACAAGGTCAACAGCAACAAGGCGGCCAACAAGGCGGCCAGCAAGGCGATCAGTCCGGCCAAGACCAAAACGGTCAGAACCAAAACGGTCAGAACGAGCAACAGCAAGGTCAGACGCAGAACGGACAACAAGGTCAACAAGGCCAACAGTCCGAACAGCAACAAGGTCAGCAACTCGACAACCAAGCTGAGAACGGAGAAAACGACAACGACGGCGACGGTATCCCTAATGATGTGGACAACGACGACGACAATGACGGAATCCCCGATTCAGTTGATGACTCCCCAATGGATCACGACAACGACGGCATCGATGATGCTGAAGATGACGACGATGATGGTGATGGAATCAACGACAGCGAAGAAGTCGATGATGGCGACCCCAACACCAACATCTACGACCACGACAACGACGGAATTTCCGACGCTGTTGACCTCGACATCGACAACGATGGTATTGACAACCGCAATGACATTGGCGACATGGGCGAAGATTTGTCCCGAGACCACGACAACGACGGTCTCAACGACGCTGACGATGCAGACGACGACAACGACGACATCTTGGATGTTGACGAAGCCGACGGTGCAACCGGCAGTTACCGCTACGACCATGACAACGATGGCATCTGGGATCTTACTGACAACGATGACGACAACGACGGTCTTTTGGACTGGTTTGAAGTCAACGATGGCAACGATCTTACGGGTCAATTTGACGCTGATAACGACGGTCTCGACGATAACGAGGACGCTGACGACGATAACGACGGCATCCTTGACATCTACGAATTCTGAAGTTAGCACACGCAACGTCTGTCAAAGAACCGACTCTGTCGGGTACAACAGGCGCCTCGGGGTTACGACCCCAGGGCGTCTCTCTTTTTCTCTCCCTCTTCCATTGGCTGAGCTGGCTGTTCAGCACATTCTTTTGCGAGTGATACGCATTCTCCTTCGTGATACGCAAACACCCGTTTCCACCATGCCTTTCAAATAGGGTATTTCGGTGGGGAAGCGATTACGAGGTGCCCGTATGCTATCCAAACAACGAAAAGAAACCATCCAAGAACGACAACAACTCTCAATGGCCGTTATTCTTGTATTTTTGATGCTCGCCAGCAGCCTCCTTGCCATCGTGCAAGGCATGACTGAAACCCAAGACGCTCCGCTTCAACACCGAATGATTCAAGGTGGTAGCGTGGACATGGCGTCTGCCCAATCCACCGACCAAGGAGGTCAAGGCGGTTGGGAAGGCAACCACGATGGTGGCTTTTCTCTCGCCCATGAGGCCCTCATGGACATGATGTGGTCCGACCCCGGCGTTTCATCCGGTATCATCATGGATCTTTCCGTACTTGAATCTGTGATCCCTGCATACGCACCTATGCTTGAGGAAACCAATGCCGGAGACCACGACAACGACGGTATCGACGATTTGAATGACCTTGACGACGATAACGACGGTATTTACGACCTCCTCGAGCGATTTGACGGATGCTATGGGACTGACCCTTACGATCACGATAATGATGGTATTCTCGACGTTGACGATTGGGACGATGACAACGATGGTATCCTCGAAGGACCGATTGACTACGAGGCCTTGGAAGCGCAAGGGCTTGACCCACGCAATGTTTCCACCGACCGATATCTGGACCCAACCATTGACCACCCCTACTCAAACATTGGACAGATTGGCAACTTCTATCTCGCTGACCAAAACCCAATGGACCACGATAACGACGGCGTTACTGATGAAGACAGCGATGGCTCCGGAGCTGGCCGATACGATGAAGACGATGATAACGATGGCCGAATAGACCAATTTACGTGGCCGTGCGACCTTGATTCAGACGGCATCCCCGACTACTTTGACACCGACGACGATAACGATGGCACACTCGACGCTGTTGACGAACACCCCTACGATGCATCCAAATCCGGTACAATGACTGCAGCGGCCGCTGCAAGCAGCACGGACGACCTGAATTACAGTGCAGCCTCGCTTTGGAATTTCAATCAATACCGCGATTACTCCGGAGGCGTGGATTACGTTGACTGGGAACGCAACCGTGTCAATGCACAAGGTGCCTCCGCATCCGGCTTCTTTGGCGGACTGGACAGTTTCATTACCGGTGCGCAAGGAACTCCATCATTTACCCAAATCTGGGACGGCGACCTTGACGGCGACGGCTCACCTAACTTCCTCGACCCCGATAACGACAACGACGGTACACCTGATAGCGCAGATACAGACGACGACAACGATGGTATCCTCGACATGGTCGACCCCGATGACGACAACGATGGCATCCTTGATACCTGTATTGAAATTGATACCAATGGTGATCAGACCAGCGATTATACCGGTCTCAAAAACGGCGGCGTAACGGGCGTATCCATCAGCGACGGTGGCGGCAGTTACGTCGATGCAACGGATGTTGCCACTTTATCCGCAACCAGTGCCGGAACGGGCATGACCGTTGACATCACCACGACAGCCGGCGCGGTTACCAGCGTCACCATCAACCGCCCTGGCTCAGGATACGCAGTCTCGGATTTCGTAACCATTACCGGAGGTAATTCTGCAGCAGAGCTCAGTATCACAAGCATCTCCACGACGGTGTTTGAGATTCCCGGCGGCGACGGCGATAGCGACGGAGTTATCGATTGTGAACTTGATTACGACAACGACCTCGACGACGATATCCGCCGACCGTTTGACCAGAATTACAACGGCATCTACGACTGGCTTGACACCGATCTTGGAGGAACGCCCTCACCGGACAACCTCGGCAACTTTGCCGTTGGTGGAGCGGACCTACCCTACGACACTGACAACGATAATATCGAAAATGAGAATGACTCGTTCCCCCTTGACTCAGCGGCCGACGTATCCACTTGGAACTGCCCAACACAGGCCAACCCTAACCCAGTGAGCCCAGACCCGCGCTGTCAAACTCGTCGCGCCTCTTTCTCCCAGTTCAACGACTGGGATGGTGACGGCATCAGCAACTGGGACGACGTTGACGATGATAACGACGGAATCATTGACATTCTCGATATCGATTGGGATTGTGATCTTGATAACGACAATGATTTGCATACGATTAACGGTGCATTGTACCGAGACGATGGACCAAACGATGTCGACTCAGACGTTGATGGTGACGGTCTTGAAAACAGCATTGACTGGGACGATGACAACGATGGAGTTTCTGACCTGTACGACCCAGACGACGGAAATTGCGGAATCCTTGACTTCGATCAAACCGACGCCTTCTCCAACCCGTACTATCCAGTGAACGACGGTGGAGCACTCGACGGAAGCAACGACGGGCAACTCTACGGAACCAACTCAACCGACCACTGGAACATGGTCTTCCAACACTATCCGTTCAGCGATGTTGTGCTCAACTACAACGGCTACGACAGCACGACCAATCCAGTCACTCCAGGACTTGTTCCTGAATTCTATTGGTTCTTCTTTGCTCGCTGGTCACCTTACAACGGTGGTAATGAATGGGATATTGATTCGGACGGCGACTCCCTCATCAACGGACTTGATATTGACCAAGATGCCGACGGTATGCCCGATTGGTGGGACCAAGATGAAGGCAACGATGGCGTTCTCGATGTCGACGATGTCAAAATGGGAGGCTCCTACAACCTGACAACCTGTGGATGGACTGCAGGTAATCTCGGCCAAGGATTTGTTTGCGGTTATGCCTATGCCCTCGCCTACAAAATGCCCCTCAATGGCGTAAATGCGCAATTTGGCTCACCTTATTCTACACGCCCAGATGCAGCCTTTGACCAAGGGGCAACTGCTGGTGGCCCCTCTGGCAACTGGAGTTGTACGCCCGTTGGAGGCATTGGATGCTGGCATTATGACTTCGGAGCCGACGGTAACGTCGACTCAGGAATCACCTTCACGCAAATCAACGACAATCGCGATGCATACAACACGTGGATTGGTCTGGTTTCAGGAATCTGGCAGTGGAACAGCGACAACGGTCCCGAAGCGGATTTCCCAGATGAATTGGGTGCGGATTTACTCAAGAACGACGTTGATGGCGACGTTGATGGCGACTTCACCAACTCAACCATTGACCTTGATGATGACTACGACGCAATTTTTGATTGGTTTGACGTCGATGACGACAACGATGGAATTTGGGATTACTTTGAAATTGACAGTAACTTTGACCTCGACGACGATACGGGCCAGAATAACGGCAATTTCTTCCAAGGCGACAATTGTGCCGATAACGATGATGACGGAAACGATGCAGACGCTGACGAAGACGGCTTCTACCAGGCCGTTTGGGACCAAGGAATCATGTCTCAAGGTCTGCGAACCCCCAGCATCTATGACGTCGACAACGACAATGACGGAATCCCTGACGGAGAAGACCCCGATGACGATAACGATGGACGATTGGACGTTGACCAAGAACAACTCGCCAATTGTTTCTGGGGAGAAGAACAATCCACATGGGACAATGACAACGACGGTATTGTGAACTGGGCTGACGATGATTGGGATGGCGATGGATTGACCAACGCCGTTGAATTGTTAGAAAGCATCACTGCACCATTCGACCACGACAACGACGGTACTCGTGATGACCTTGATGAGGACGACGACGAAGACGGCATGCACGATGAAGACGAAGTTCTGCTGTGGCCCACTCGCTTTGACCGCAACTCGACCAACCCCTGGGATCACGATGATTTCGGCGATGGTGAAGCACTCGCCAACCCTATGGATTCGTCCACAGGGCCGGATGCAATTGACGACGATGACGACAACGACACTCGAGTTGACCTTGACTTTGACCACACCGAAGATGCAGAGTTGACCTCAGACTGGGACTTTGACAACGACGGTATTTCAGATGCAGACGACAAGATGCCCACCTACATCACGCTCAACCTGCCCGACAATCTCTGGCTGGATGCACAAAGCCCGACCATATTCTCGGGCCATGTGGACTGGATTAACCCCGTTACGGGACTCTTTGAAGCGGCACCAGAACTGCCGGTTCAAGTCCATATTGAATGGACGGGCAACAACACCACGGCTATCGAAACCATTGACGTATTGACCAACGCAGGAGGCAACTTCAGTGTCGGACAATTCCTCTACCCAGAAGACCTCACCGTAGGCGACAACACGACATACCGTGTTTATGCTGAAGTGACCGAGATGTTTGTGTTCAATGGAAATCAGTCTCAATCCTACTACGTCGGAGCAGAAGCCAACATGACAGTTGACTACTCTGCTTGGAATTACTTCCGAAGCGACGAGCAACCCTTCTGGTTGGATTTCAAAGCACATTATGCCGCAGATTGGGACCGAGGGCTCTTTGACAACCGAATCAAGAACTCTCCAATCACCTTCTCCATCTTTGGTGGTCTTTTTGGTAACCTCACCGCTCCGACCAATTTCACTGGCCTGGGCAACAACGGATACCGCACGGATGCTACAGGCTGGGCTTCACTCACCTTCGTTCAAGACCTCGGGATTTCTGGAACCTGGAAGCAAGTACAGTGGAATTCAACCGCCGATAACGGCGTAGGGCAAATACCGGGTGCATACGAACAGATCGCTTGGAATGACTTGACCAAGCAACACGATATCGTTCTCGACAACAACGGCGACCCGTTACGGTACAATTACACCAATACGAGTTTGCCAGCAGGCGATATTGAAATTGTAGCTCGGGTATCTCCAGAGTTGGCGACTGAATGGCCGTTCCCGTTCCTGCACGGTGACGAGGCTGAACCCTTCTCAGTTCGAGTCATGCATCGAATGAACATTGAAGGAACGATGATCGTTGATGGATTGAGTCCAATCTACTACTACGATTCAACCGTCAACAACGGCGACGGTACTTTCGGAGACTGGGCAACACTGTTCCACCAACCAGCGCTAGACGCGGCGAGCATTGACTACAACACGGTGTCTGCGTTCAAGCCTTACCCAACCTCTTGGGATGGTTTGCCAGCGTCTCTAACCGGACAAGCAGCAAGCCTAAGGCCGTTCCTTTCCGCCAACGGCTCGCATTGGTTCATCAATTTGGTTAACGGCGGCGACGGCAACCTACCGCCTTGTGGCCCGGTTGACCGAAACGACCCCAACAGTCCGATTCGCTGTGAAGTTGTTCCAGAAATGAATACGGGTGAATCACTCCAAGTCATTGGCACGGTAACCAACCGAACCAACGAAGCTTGGGACCAAGACCCGATTGCTCTGCAAGTTGACGTCGATAAGAACGGTCAATTCCTCGGTGCAGGTGAAACGGCCTACACCCAACGACCTATCATGAAAGATGGTGATGCTACCTACGATTACAACTGGTCGTGGTTCAGCCAATACGGTGCTGGAACCTACGGAATGCGTGTTGACTTCACCAATTCAGCGTACTACTTTACAGGCAATTCATCCACCCTTGCACCGACTGGCGCTTACATCAACGTCACCGTTGTCGGAACGACTGATTTCCTCACCACATCACTCCCACGTCTGTATCGAAACACGAACACCACCATTCAAGCAAAGTTGGTTGACAACTCATTACAACCCGTTCGAGATGCACCGGTGAACTACACTTGGTCCTTCGACGGACGCACAGGTGTCAATTATACGGATAGCAACGGGTTCTTCGAGATACCATTCAACGTGTCGGCCTCTGATGATTTGGGTAATTTCACACTGCAGTTTGAGTACGCGGGAACGCCTCTTCTCAAGGGAGCAACTGTGTCCCAATATGTCTGGGTCGTCTCTCGCACCTACATGCAAGTCATTCAGTCGGACGAAAATCTGCGGCGATCGGGCGATAAATGGGACTTTACCGCTCAGGTCAGTGACGATAACAAAACCAGTGTACGTGACTCCGGAGGTACGGCCCTCACGGGCTCACAAGCCCCTAACGGCGGGTTGGTTGATGTCATCTTTGAAGGCACAGACTTCCAAGGTACATTGCATCGGCAAGTTGTAGCAACCATCGCTCCAAGTGCTGGTGTGATTTCACTACCGGAAATTGAACCGGATGGCTCGCACCTTTGCTTCTATGACGGTAATGGTGACAATGTTCCCGACCGCGACCTCGACGGTGACGGATTGGAAGCAGAAGAGACCGTTGGCTGTTTGAAGTCAAACATCTCTCCGTTGAACCCGCAATTATTGCGAGATGACCCTGAATCCTTCCTTCCAGATGGATTTGGACCTGTGAACGTGATACTGCGATTCCAAGAATCGCTACCGAACGAGGGCTGTCAACCACTTGATGTGAGTTACCTTGGTATTCAAGGTGCATGGGATCCGTGCACACAAATCCCAGGAAACGACCATTTCAGAGTGATCATGACCAACAACGCCAACGGATTCAATCTCATTGGCCGAACGGTCATGACCGTTGACGACCAAATCGTCTACACCAGCGAAATTGATCCGATGACAGGGGAAGTTGTTCCAAAGCCGATGGTCGTTACCGGCCACCTCAGTGATGAGTTGGGCGTGAATCTCACCGACCGTAACATCCGCGTCAATTATGAGATGGTCAACGGGCAAACAGGCCCCGTTGCTTGCCAGTCAGGTATGACAGACAATGATGGGTTCTTCTCAATCACCTGTCCGCTCTCAGACGTCATGGCAGGAAAGGCGAAAGTGACCGTGACCTATTCCTCTTACGACAACAACGACGCTTACCGCTATGAGAACAAGACCGTTCAAACAGAGTTTGAAGTGTTCTCAAACTCGACCCTTCAAATCACTGAAGTTGGACCGTTCAAGTCCAGTGTTGACCAGTGGGTGGCTCAAAATGGTTCACGATATCCTGTGTTGTATCTCAAGGAATCCTTCCACGTTGATGCCTTCCTCGCTCAATCGAACGGCCAGTCCGTCGGTGGCAAGTGTCTGAACCTCTACTTGGATCCTGATGATAACATCCGCCCACTTGCAACTGTTCGCACCAGCGACATCGATGGTACCGTTGAATGGTTCAGCGGCGATCCGACTCAGAACCCAACACTGCGAGGTGTTGAGACAACCGGCGGTAAGCTGGAAGGTTTCCGAACGCTCCGTGTCGCCTTTGAGCCAGACCGTAACGTACCTGGTGGATGCGACAAGGACAACTCCAACGCCCTCAATGGTTCAGCCATGGACCTCCAAGTTCTCGTGCGATCCCGCGTTGACTTGCAAGTGAAGCAAACATGGAGTAATTCTGGTGCTAACGGTGTCGACGAAGGCCAACCAGTCTATGGTGAAATCGCCTTGCTGCGAGACCGCTTGGACTTGGCTGTGGAGAATGAAGAAGTGATATTCTCCTATCAGTACTTTGACGATGCGACCGGAGAATGGGTGGTTTCAGATCTGAACAATAAGTCGCGCACCAACGAGCAGGGTATCGCTTCGTTCGAGTGGGCCTTTGATGGAAAGAATTGTGACGGCCAGCCTTGTACGGGTATGTGGCGAATTACTGCCTTCTACCCCGGTTCAACGTATTTCTCACCGTCCCAAGATAACATCACGCACGAAGTTTCCTACAAGAAAGCAGATGCCGCAGCTGCTGGCAGCGGTCTTCTCTCACCAGGGAACCTGCTTGGCTTTGCGATTGTCTTGATGGCCTTGCTCATCGCTGGGGCCATCTATTACCAACGCGTCCAAGAACGTCGTCAGGTGCAAGCCTTGCGTGGTATCTTGACCGATGCAATGATGCAATTGGAAGCGAGCAACGAATACATTGCTGCCATCTTCGACTGCTACAAGAGTTTGGTCAAGCACTTCAAGAAATACGGCTTCATGAAGAAGGTCTACGAAACGGCTCGTGAATTCGAAGCGGCTGTCCGTTCGGCATTCAATATGGTTCCAACAGATCAATTGGATAACTTCCTGTCGATCTTCGAAGAAGCCCGTTATTCCGAGCACACCATTGATGCAACGCATCGCGACCGTGCAATCCAGACCTTGAACGCCATCACCAACTCATTGACAATGTCACTGGGCGAAGAGGCTACGGTCAAGCGCGTTGACGTGGCTAGCCTTTACGAAAACCAGACGAAGGCAGGGCAATTCGTTGACGCTGATGGAACAGTACGTCAAGCCGGCATCGTTGAAGGTGAAGGCAGCGACTTCAAGATTTGAGGACAACCTCGCTCCTTGCGAAAGGATGGTGTGAGCGTAAGCCTTGCATGGCCTAACCTTCAAAGGGAGGAGGCCCTGTGTCGGTTCATGGACGACTGGAAGTCTATCATTGACCAAGCCATGCAGATTGAAACAACCGACACCATCGGTGCTCACGGGCTCTATGAATCAGCTGTTCGTGCAGCGCTTGCACAATCACAGATGTTGCTAGGAGACCTTGAGGCGGCTCAAATTATTGAGTCCATTTACGGTGCTCTGGTCGCTTACTCTCAGACCGTTATGCTGCGAATGAAGGCAGAAGACCCCGAAGTCGGTGGACCGGATCATGCATTCCGTGCAGGCCAAGCTTACGGCGTCAGTTGTGTCCTCAATCACCTTATCGACCGTCTGACCGATGTGGCCGGTATCACGGCCCTTGGTGCCCTTGATGACTTTTCAGATACACTTCACGACGAAATCATCATCCAAGCACGGGCAGCCGGCCTGATGATTGAACTCCTCGATGCAAAGGGCGAAATCATCCTCGAATGAAACCAACCTCCCGCAATTCAGTAGGGAAACGCCGTACAGCGGCGCGTTGAATGTCCAAAGCGCGTCGGTGCCTTCATAACGGGAAGGGCGGTCGGCAAGTTGCTTCAAAGCATCGAGGGAGTCAAATGAGTAACCCAGAACGTAAGACAAACGCCCAACTGGTTGACATGATCAACCAGTTGAAAGCCCAGTCTCGCGACACCGGAGTAGCTGTTTGGCGAGATGTGGCCTTGCGACTCTCAAAGAGCCGTAAGAATTGGGCCCAACCCAACCTCAGCCGTGTAAGCCGCTACGCCCCCGAGGGCTCAACAGTCCTCGTTCCAGGCAAGCTGCTCGGCTCAGGTGAGTTGACCAACGGTCACACTATCGCCGCCTACAGCGTGAGCAACGGTGCCCGTGAGAAAATAGAAGCCGCTGGAGGTCGAATCATGACCTACGGCGAGCTGATGAACGAAAACCCAACCGGAACAGGAGTTGTTATCCTTGGCTGATGCAACAACCTACGTGTTTGATGCAGACGGGCTCATCATGGGCCGCCTTGCATCTGCTTCAGCGGATATCCTTCTCAAGGCTGCCCGCGAAGACAGAGATGACAAAGTGATCATCGTCAACGCAGAACGAGCCGTCGTTTCCGGCCGCCCACGTTCCGTCTTGAACATCTATCACAAGAAGTACGAGTTGAACCACGCCCGTAAAGGACCGTTCTACCCTCGTATGCCTGACATGATCCTGAAGCGAGCCGTCCGCGGTATGCTCCCTTACCAAAAGAAGAGCAGCGGACGCCGAGCCCTACGCAATCTACGCGTTGAAATCGGCTGCCCCAACCATCTCTCAGGTGACCTTCCCGAAGGCCACGAGCGCGGTGATGACAGCAAGTTCCGCCGTGCTTTGCCCGACCGCTTCATTCTGTTGGGTGATATCAGCGCAGACTTGGGTGCACCCGCCCACCGCTGGAATGGAGGTGACCAATGATGGCACGTAAGAAGAAGTCAGTAGAGATGTCCGGAAAGCGAAAGACAGCTGTTGCACGCGCATCAGTCAAGGCTGGAAAAGGCCGAGTTCGCGTGAACTCCGAACCCATTGAAATCATGCAACCGTCTCTCGCTCGTCGCAAGTCGATGGAGCCACTGATCATCGCAGACGCCATGAACCGTTTGGCCAAGGTTGACATTTACGTGACCACCACAGGGGGAGGCATCATGGGTCAAACCGATGCCATACGCACTGCTATTGCACGCGGACTGGTCCACTACAACGGTGGAGCAGAAGGTGTTGACGAAGAACTTCGTGACGAATACCTTCGCTTTGACCGCAGTCTTTTGGTCAACGATCCACGACGTAAGGAACCAAAGCACCAACTTGGACGTGGTGCTCGTCGCAAGAAGCAGAAGTCCTATCGATGAGGTGAGATGATGATTATTCCAGTACGATGTTTCAGCTGTGGCGGCGTTGTCGCCCACAAGTGGGAAGAATTCAAGCAATTGTTGGCGGATGGCAAAACAGACGCTGAAGCTCTCGATTCCGTGGGCCTCAAGCGCTACTGCTGCCGCCGTATGTACGTTGGACACCTCGATCTCATCGAAGAGGTCGCACCGTTCAGCGCTGCACGCAACTGAGTTTACACTCGGGCCCGTGGGTTAGCTTGGCCTATACTTGGCGGCTGGGGGCCGTCAGACCCCGGTTCAAATCCGGGCGGGCCCACCATTTTTTCCTTCTGTGTGGATACTTTGTGCGACGCGAGGCCTTTGGTTTGATATGGCCATACCTTAACGCCCAATCATGCGAACACGCAACGCCCTTGCTCTGACCGCTCTTCTTCTGATGATGTCGCTGTCACCAGTCATCTCTGCTGCGGACAGCACGGTCACGGTCAATACGACATGGTCGGGCAGTATGACGCTGACCGGGAACGTGACCGTCGCACAGGGTGCAACCCTTACCATAGCATCGGGTACAAGCGTTGATGCTGGCGAATATGGTATTCTTGTTGAAGGACACCTGGACGCTGAGGAAGCCGTGTTTTTCTCTTCGGTCCCTCCACTCACACAGGGTTCACACGGACAAGGTCTGTGGCCTGGTATTGAAATCGCCTCATCGGGGTCTGCCGAATTGAACAATGTCACCGTCGCAAACGCCTCCGCTGCTCTTCTCGTTCGAGGAAGTTTGGAGGGGAGTGACCTCGTGCTCAATGATGCATACAGAGGATTGAGCCTTCTTGGTGGGCAGGCTACCTTGGATGGAGTTGACGCTCACCGGATGGATTACGAAGCCTTCTACGTCGATGGTGGCAGCCTCACTCTCAACGATGCATCAGCCGTTGAAGTCGCCGTTGGTATGGACCTCAACGGGCAAGTCAATGCTTCTGAAATCACGGTTCACGAAGCAGGCGTTGGAATCAGAACCTCAGGAGGATATCTCAATGCAACGGGCATTGGAATCGTCAACGCCAGTGTTGGACTGGCTACGAAGGCGGGGGCCTTGTCCACAATTTCAAGCGTATATGCCACGGGTGTCTCTCTCGGCATTGATGCAAGTAATACCGACGGGCTCACGCTCAGTGACGCTGCCATGCAGGGCGAGCGGATGCTCGTTGCGCAAGGAGCAACCTCCATGATTCTGGATGATGTTTCTTTTATCGCGGACGGCCTTGAGTTACGCTATGTTTTTGACGCAGGGTGTGACGGATTGTGTACCCTCAATCACGTCACGATCGGTAATGCAAAAAAGGGTGTATCCTGGTCAGGTAGCGGTACGTTTGATGTGAGCAACAGTAGTTTTCACGGGGATATGCGAGCCATGGCAGCATCAGGTAACGGCCATCTCTTGCTTGAGGATGTCACGCTGACTTCACCAATGACCGCACTTGCCGTGCAGACGCCCACGAGCACGCTTTCCGACGTTCACATCACGCTCACCTCTTCGGACGGTGTCGGCATTGATGTTCTGGGTGGAGACCATGATTGGGGCGCCATCACTATCGAAAAGCCGTTCGTATCGAGCGATGCAAGTTCAACGGGCGTACGAGCATGGTACAGTACAATGGAGGCAGAACACCTTACGCTACGCAATGTATCGACAAGCCTCCACTTTGAAGATACAGATGCTGTGGTGGCAAATGCTGAACTCAACATAGGATCGGTTGCAGGCCTGCATCTGATTGACTCGTCGTATGTCGGTACGACCTTGACGACGGTTGCACAAAGCAAAGGTGTCTTGATGGAAGGGCCATCGTCCATTCAATTGCATGATTGGACCGCTCAACTACACGACACGCCTCTGATGATGGCGACGGGAAGCGAAGGCGTCATTCGCTCCTTTTCTCCAGTCAATACCGCCCCATCCTCTTCGGACGCACTTGGAGACGGTGTGCTCTATTACGGGAGCACCGGCAACCCCTCAATCTCTGTTTCATCAGCCTATGAGTTGTTGGAAACTCCTGTGACGTTCACTGATTTACAAGGTAACCCGGTCGAAGCAGATGTGGAAGTTCACGGATTTTCACTGGCCAGCAATAGCAACGGAGCCCTTACCCTTCCGTTGACCAGTACTGGCTCTGTTGTTGACGCCACTCTTGAGGGCGCTGGAGTCCGTGTGGTGCTCTATGGTGGTCAAAGCGGGCAGTCTGTTCAAGTTCCAGTGATTCCCCAAGGTGATTGGACACTCACCTCGGGTCAAGACGTTGTCTTGGGCCCGCGGCCCGACGGACAGGCCCACCAACTCACTGGCGACCTTGTTGTAAGCAATAATGCAAAACTCACGCTTCAAGGGACCACGCTTGTTGTCGACCAAGCCAACTCAGTCTCGCTACAGGGAAGCGGCGAACTTATCGGACACGATGCGACGCTCGATGCCTCCGTCATCCAAGCCAGCGGTAGCAGCATGCTCCAAGGCACAGACGCTGCCTCATTGACCATCAATGGGGAAGTGCAGTGGGCTTGCATCTCCAAGCGTACGGTCAATGCCCTGATGGTCATGGGCAATCTCACCGTTCAGCCCAGTTGTGAAATTGACCTCTACAACGGGCAAGTCAATGGAATGATTGATGCTGGCACAGGGGCTGTCTTCACTGCTTATTCAGCCCTCGAAGTGAAGGTTCTTGACAAGGGAACACCGGTTGAAGGGGCACTGATTTCAATTGACGGCGCAGTCTCATTCACCGACTCTGAGGGGGAAGTATCAACCTCTGGCGTAGCACGCACGGTGACCGATAGTGGAGAAACGTGGGCGGGTATCAAAACGGTAACCCTGCAACAAAATTCCTTTTCGGACTTCGTCACATGGGATTCTAATCAGAGCCTCTCACACACCTTCATGGCTTCAACGGTGCCTTCTGGAACGGTTACGGATTGGTTGGTTCTTGAGCGGGAATGGAGCCCTTACACACTGGATCAATCCCTTACGCTCTCGTCGTCATCAACGATGACCATCCAAGACGGCGTGTCTCTTCGCATCGCTGAAGGTTCAACCATTACCGTCAACGGAGTGCTTGATGCAGGTTCGTCGATTCTTTCATCAACTGGTTCAGGAGCTCGTTGGGGCGGTTTGGTGCTCGGAACCTCTGCAGCAGCCTCCATTGAACTCACCGGCACCAATCTTGTTGAAGCAACGCCCGCCATGACCGTTTCAGGCATTGGGGAAGTTCGTGCTGACGACGTGACCTTCGCCCGTTCAGGTGCAGATGCATTGCTCTACGTTCAGTCAGGGAACAGTGCAGATGTTTTGTTGCGCAATTCCCACTTCCAAGACAGCGGGGATGGGTGTGTCAAACTCTTCCCTTCAAGCGGCACCATCACCATGACGAACGTGACGTTCACTTCCTGCTACGGCAGTGCTGTTTGGGCTCAACAGGTACCCTTGGCATTCTCAGAATTGATGATTGGGGAAGCGACACCTCAAGGTCTCACGCTCACCGGAGTCACAGGCTATGTTGAGCATGTCGATGCGCTTTCCTTTGTGGGCGATGAAAGCATCATCTCCCTCAATTCAATTGACGGTAATTTCCTTCTTTCCAATGTCAAGGGCAACGTAACGGGAACCAGCGGTATTGCGGGAGATGCCAATCGCGAACTCAATATCGATCACGTTTTGCTCTACGGTGCACCCGCCCTGGACATTGACGATTCTGCTGGGTTGCTGAGCCACCTCGAACTCATCGGTGACAATTCAGGGACTGCATTTGTCTCCCACCATGGCCGCTCAATGGACAGCTTGGTTGTTGAACATCTCAACCTCTCGGGGTACAGCGTTGGACTCGGATTACATCTTGACGAAGGAGAGGTCAGTGCGCCCTTCATTCTGCGCGATTCAGTAATGACGGCTTCCACCGCAATCTCCACCGAAGGTTATCCCGTTCGTCTCGAACAGACTACACTGATTGGTGACATGGAGATGTACGGCGCAGAAGTATCAGCGATTGATGGGAACATCGGTAATGTTGACGCCACAGAAGGAGCCTCATTCACAGCCTATCGAACCTTTGTTTTGGACGCTCGCCAAAACAGTCAGCCCGTTGAAGCGAGTTTCACATTGGACTTTGAAGCATCAACCATGAACGCAATGCAAGTTTCCGGTACTACGGTGGATGTTGAACTCCCCTATCGAACCGTCACCGATTCAGGTGAAACGATGGTGGCTTCAGTGACCATTACCGCATCAAGAGCGGGCTCTCCATCAACTACCTTGACACTCACATCTCCCGCATCAGCCGATGCACTCGTCGTATTCAACATCGCCATCAACCAGGCGCCGACGGTTGAATTGTTGGAACCCTATGCGGGCCAACGAGTGATGGAGTCCGAATTCATTCGAGCCACGGCTACTGCAAGCGATGATTTGGATGACGAATCTGCTCTAGTCTTTTCGTGGAAGGTCTACGATGCTCAAGGCAATGCTGTTCTACAGAGTGGAAACGAGAAGGTCTACAACATCACAGATTTGACTGCGGGCTATTACGTCGTTGAAGTGACGGCAACCGACACTTACGGAGCCAGTAGCACCGCTTCGAAGGACTTCGAATATACCCAACTTGACACTGACGGCGACTGGACTTCTTCTTGTTCAAGTGACACGTGGTTTGACGCCACTACAGGAAAGTCATGCGGACCCAACGTCTACGACGAGGACGACGACAATGACGGATTCAGCGACAGTAAGGACGCTTTCCCGCTTGACCCCTGCGCTCAGGTTGATACGGACGGAGACACCCAACCCGATGTTCTTGATTGTCCCGAAGGCTACACCAGTTGGCTCACTGAGGATATGGACGATGATGGAGACGGCACCCCCGATGTATTGGAGGGCACAACGACTGCGGATTCAGACACCAACCTGAATGCACTTCTTCTCGTAGTCACGCTCTTTGTCGTCGGAGTCTTGCTCTTCTTCGTTCGCCTCCGCCGAGGCGGTCCGGGTGATTTGACGGGTCTTGACCAAACACATCTGTGAGTGGATGAACGATGGAGACCTATCTTCCCAGTGCCGAGGCCGTGGCGATGACCGCCGTGACCGTCCTGGCACTCATCGTCCTCTGGGATGCGTTTTGGCTCACACGCCAGCGCAGCGATGTACCCGATTTAGGAACGCTTCCATCCGGCGGCTTCGCTTGGGAGAGTGAAGGCGTTCACGAACTTGTTCGCCAGTGGGGCAACCTCGGGTCAATGGCAGCGATGATGGTATTGCCGTGGGGTTTGCTTGAAGTCAGCAATACTCCGATGATCTACGCCATCGTTTGGGATATCCTCCTTGCGCTTCATCTGATTTCCCTCGTGATTCCAAAGCGTTACGCCATCACCTCAACCCATCTCTTTGCTGACGGACAGCGCTACCCGTGGGAACGTCTGCGTTTGGCAAAACGCCAACCAAAGCGACGTATCATGCTGCTTCGAAATGGATGGGGTCCGTTCGGACCTCTGCCTCTGGGGGGCGATGCAACCTCCCTCAAGACGGCCCGGGCCTACATCGAGGCCATGGAACAGGCGCGTCGCCTTCCCGATTCAACGGAAAGCGAATGATGCGTAGTCTCATGAGGCATCGCTACGAGGGCGCACCATGGAATGGACGCGAAGTAACGATGACCTCTTTGTTCGATTGGATCCTGGAGAAGAAATACACGCCTCGCTTCAAGCGTTAGCAGATGAGGTAGGATTTGATGCTGCAGCCATCACAAGTGGCATTGGCCGCACACGAGAGAGCACCTATGGGTACATGGACGACGACCACGTGTATCATCGCGTGACCCTTGAGGCTGGCACAGAATTGGTCACGCTTCAAGGCAACCTTGCACGCAGAGAATCAGGGGAAGCCTTCACTCACCTCCACGCGACTTTTTCCGATGATGACCTCAAACCTCATGCGGGTCATATGTTCACCGCAACTGTCCACGTCGTGGCAGAAATTCACCTTCGCATCTTAACCCATGCCATTATGACGCGATGCCCGTTAGAGAACAGCGAATTCGTAGCCTTGAAGTTTGATTGAGGCATCAACAAGCGATGCTTCTTATCCTGTCGTCTGCGTGTTCACCACATGAGCGGAGGTGCTGAGAAAACCGACGATTCGCCCGAGCGAATCTCCTATCTCGCCGAGCAAATCGCCCACCATTCGAACCTCTACTACAACCTCGCTCAACCGGTCCTTTCAGACGTTGAATTCGATGCACTTTGGGACGAACTCAAAACCCTTGACCCCCATCATCCACAACTTGACCGCGTTGGCGCGGACATCCCTCCGGGAAGCGTCAAGGTTGACCACCTCTTCCCTATGCGCAGTCTTGACAAAGCCACAACGGATGAGGAAATTTCACACTTTGTCAACGCAACGACCGGGGGGGCCACCCGCTTTCTTTCTCAACCGAAATTGGACGGTTCTGCCCTTTCCATCGAATACCGCATGGGTCGTTTGGTCCGTGCAGCGACCCGTGGAAGCGGAGAGCGGGGCGAAGATGTCACCCGCAATGCCAGAAAAGTCACCAATATTCCAGACCGCTTGCCTTTGCCTGTTGACGTCCATGTTCGGGGCGAAGTGGTCATGCCGTTGGATGTGTTTGAAGCAAAATACCGCGATGTTTCACCCAACCCTCGGAATTTAGCAGCCGGCGCCCTTCGCCAAAAATACGATGACGGGAAGGCCGATGCGGCAGACTTGGTGTTCCAAGCCTACGATGCTCAACTTCCCTCTGGCGAAGACCGCCACCCCGACAGTCAGGCAGCTCCACGTTGTTTGAACGATACCGAACTTCTCGTCTGGCTTGAACAGGACTTGGGCATTCAGCCTGCGCCGTGGGTTCTTCACGAAGCATCGTCTCCTGCTGATACAGCTCATCTGATGTCAATGCATACTGCAGAGTGGGCCAAAAAGAGGTCAACCTATTCGTACGAAATTGACGGGGTTGTGTTCAAACTCGACCATCTCGCGCAGCGGGAAAGGCTTGGAATGACAGCCCACCATCCACGTTGGGCTCTGGCATGGAAATTCCCACCCGAAGAGGCGACCTCGGTTCTCCTTGAAGTGGAATGGCAGACCGGACGAACCGGCAACATCACACCGGTGGCACGTATTGCACCGCAGCGTGTAGGTGGTGTCACGGTAGAAAATACCACCCTGCATAACTTGGGAGAGGTCCAAAGGCTGAACGTACAGATTGGGGACAAGGTCCTCATTGTGCGCAGAGGTGATGTTATTCCTAAGATCGAGCGTTCTCTCGGCCCTGCAAGCCAGGACGACCTTAACGGGCGAATTCACGCATCCGGCGAGGCATTTGTAGCCCAGTTACCTTCTGCCCGCTCAATTGAACCTCCATCGGGATGCCCGGCTTGCGGGGGGAAAATCACTGCAGATGGGGCCTTCATCAAATGCATGAGTCTGCACTGCGATGCTCGGATTTCACGATCGATGCTCTATTGGTGCCGAGCGTTGGAGATGGACGGAATTGGAGAAAAATTGGTTGAACAACTTCTCGAAGCGGGTGCAATACAGACGCTTGGCGACCTCTACCGTCTTTCCATGGAGACGCTCCTCGACCTCGAACGAATGGGAGAAAAATCAGCAACGAATGTACTCAATGAAGTCGAGAAAAGTAGGAGCATGAGTCTCGGACGCTTCCTTCACGCCCTTGGGCTTCCCGGTATCGGGCCGGAACTCGCCCTGTCCGTGGCTCGTGAATTAGGCGATGCTGATGGTTTGATGTTGTGGCTCAACGAAGCACATCTCCTTCCGGAAGACGTTGAATTTGGACCATCTCAAGACGAGTCTGGAAAGGGCCACGAACACAATCAAGCTCTGCGCCGTTTGATGGCCCTTGAAGGCGTGGGGGCGGTTGTCGCACTTCACGTCCGAGACGGCCTTGAAGCAAGGCGCAGTACCGTTGAAGACCTCCTCAATGAGGTAACGGTCACGGCCGAATCTCAACCAAGTGAAGGGGGCGTTTTTGACGGTATGACTTTCTGTGTGACTGGGACGTTGTCAAAGCCACGAAAAGAAATTCAACAATTGATCACTGAGGCTGGTGGAAAAATCGTCGGTAGCGTTTCTGCAAAACTCAACGTTTTGGTTGCAGGTGAAAAGGCGGGGTCGAAAAAAGCCAAAGCGGAGCAACTTGATGTTCGTGTGTGGGCCGAAGACGACCTCATGACCCATCTTGGGCATGAAGAATCAACCCTTCAACCGGACGCAGATGGACAAGTGAAGAAGCAACCTTCGCTTCTGGACTTCGAGTGAATTCAACCATAGAGCATGGCATTGCTGCTGGGTGAACCCTGCTCACTTCCTCCAGCCGCCTCCATCAAGGCTTTGAGTTGCTCCTCCAGCATCTCGGCCTCAGCGATGAGGGGCTCTTGGGGCAAATCCATACTGGGCAGTAAGGTATTGAGTCGTTCAATCAAGGCGGCTGCAGCCCGAGCATCAGGGAATCTTGGGTCGGCTTCGACCATAATCGACATCGTACCAATGCCCCGACGCATGGCTTCACTCAGGATACCACCGTTCATTCCGCGAATAACTCCCTGCTGCAGGAGAGGGATGTCCATCTCTTTGAGCATCTCTCGGACTGCTTTATTGCAACCGATTCCAACCACGTCAATCGCTTCAGTGTCCTCGTATTCAACGACGGGATCCACACCATCCATGCCACTCTTCATCCCCGCTTTGGGAAAGGCGTCAACGACGATACCAGCAAGCACCTTGTGTTCCTTGGACCACTCAAAGAGCGCCCACACGATTTTATGAACCAAGGTCTCTGGAACTACCATTTCACTCATGAGCAAAATGACCTGGTCGCATCCATCAATGGAACACTGTGGTTTTCCAGCATAGGCTCGAATAGGGGGTAGGGGGACGCCCTCTTGAATCAAGGCGAGAGCGGGCAGACGATCATCGACCAACCCTCCTACAAATTCAAGGTCGAGATGGTCAATGAGATAATGAGCGACGATACTTGAGACCATACCAACACTCGGGAAGCAGGTGATTACCATTGTATTTTCATGTTCAATGGTCGCATTGATACGTAGGCTTGGGGCATCCATATCCTTTCGTGCAGCCCGACACCCTTCAACACTTTCCCTCGCCGCTCCATCAAAGCCTTCATCATGGAAACCGTCAAGCGAAGTTCATGGAGGGCGAAGAAAAGAGGGCTACACGCCCACACCAACTTTCTCCATCGGCTTGGAACCGCTACGAAACCTGTCCTAGGATGTACTGGTTGAGCCGACAACGACTCCCGCGCAAGGCTGGAATGGCTGCCTCTTTGGGAACAGCCGTCCACGCCTCAGTTGAAGATTTGCTGAACATGAGCCTTGACGGCCGTGACGACGACGAAGCAGGATGGCTCCCTCTTGCTGCGGAAGGCTTTCTCAAAGACCGTTGGGAGGAGGAAAAAGCCGTCTTTATGGCAACGCCCCGCCGACCTGATTGGAAGGAGAGTAAATGGAATGAAGCAAAGAAGCAACAGAAAGGCGGAATTATCCTCCTGCTCGACCACATCAATGCGAGAGAATTGCCCCATGAACGCATCACGATTGCCTTATGGAAGCACCTTCAATCGCTTGCTATTGCCGTTGAAGGCGAACTCGTGACCAGTGATGAACGCCTCATGGGTCGCTTGGACCTCTTATTTGCCGACCTTGACGAACACGGAGCCATGAAAGGGTGGCTGGTGGCCGATTTGAAGACAGGAAATGCTCCTACAAAAGTTCTGAAGACAGAGGTCAATCGGCAACTTCGGATGTATCGAGATATCCTGCTTGCCAATAACCCAGCAGCCCCTCCAGTGCGGACCGAAGGTTGGTACACAAAAACCGCCTCAAAATGGCCAGCTGAAGGAGAGAGTGTCCTCGAGGCTGCTTATGCGGCATGGGAAGCAACACAACCAACTACCATGCCGATGGAAGCCCAACCCGGGCCTGAAACCTGCGGTGGATTCTGCGATTGGAAAGCATGGTGCCCTCACTGGTGGACTTGGAGGCAATCCTCAGGCACCCTTCACCAAAGTGATTTCAGTGACGCAGTAGTCCTGTTGCATCGGTTTGATGAAAGCAGCGGAGCCGCAGTTCTCGAATTGTGTGAACCACTTGATGAAAGTGGCCGAGCCATCCCCACGGGACACCAAATCACCGCACAGTTCGACGGGCGGGGCAAGGAGGCGCTGGAGGAACTCACGGCCAGCGGACATCAAGGAGCGATTTTCCTTGGCTCAGTTATGACGAGCCGAAGGAATTGGCGAGTTGGACCGTGGTGCGACGTGTTACCATGGTCGCCCATGCCCGATGGTATTCCCTACGAGCGAACATCATGAAGCAAGGTGCTCGCGAATCACATCTTTGGTCGCTTCACATTCCAACCCATTGGATGAGAGCAACCACCCGACATAACTCGGCTCTGAGGCTTGAATTTCATTGATGGAGCGCCCCCGATGCCGTCCAAAGGTGACAATGAGTTGCCCCTCATCACGGCGAATTTTACCCAACGAATCAACCGGCTCCAAATCATTCAAACCGCGTCCAAGTTCGGAAGCATCCTTTGCACCATCTCCGCTCACAATCCATCGTTCCAACTCAGGTATTGATTTGCGAAATGAGCCTGCGTTTTCAACCGAGAGTCTCCAAAACAACAGCATGGTGGCTGCAGCATCAGCAGCGGCGGTATGCGCTGCTTCGAGGCGTATGCCGTGACGGTGGCACAACGAGCCAAGGTTGTGAGGGCGCGGTATCTTCAATCGTCGGACAAGCTCAAGTGTATCCATGATCGCTTTTGGCTGAGGAGCCAATCGTCCGATGCGTAGAAATTCATTTTTCAACATGGCGTAATCGAACTTCCTGACGTTGTGACCTACAAGAATGGCCCCTTCAATCAATTCTGCTAATTCATCCGCCACTTCTGAGAATGGAGCCTGGTGCCGGACATCTTCGTTGTAGAGGCCGTGAATCTTACTTGCATCGTAAGGAATTGACATCTTTGGGTTCACAATACGTTCGAGGTTGACCGACGTACCGTCTTCAAGAGTTCCAATCAATGCAAATTGAACGATTCGGTCTCGCTGAGTAGAGACTCCAGTGGTCTCAAGGTCAAAGGCCAACACCTTTTCGCCTTTGAAAAGGTCATCGCCCATAAAGAAAGAACGGAGGGCACACTCTTTCAACATCACTCTCAAACACGATGACTCCTTGAGAGCGACCATGGGGCTTCGAGATTGGTTGAAAAAGAAAGAAACCTCACCCGACGTCACTTCAACTGACATACCGGATGAAGAGGCAGATGAAGAGGGCGCCTTCGCACAATTACAAGAGCGCCGCAGACTTGAGGCACGTTCCCTCTTTGACGAAGATGAGATAATTCCCGAGGTTGAAGAACTGCAATCTGCACCTTATGATGCAAGTGATGCACTCGTTGATGACCTTCATGAATCAAGTGAGGAAAGTTTCACCCACGCCGATGAAGTTGAAATTGAGGACGTCGCTCTCCTCGACGACCCTTACGCAGACGCCCGAATTGAGGGTGATGTGCCCGAACCGGTTGAACTTTGACGGTTGGAAAAAACGTCCATTGTTTAATCACGCGAACCGAACCATTAGAAAGGGATAGGTCAGCCAAGTTGTATGGTGAGGATGAAAGGAAAATGGAAATTTTCCGTTTTTGCAGGTCACCTGCTTCTGTTGTCCGCTCTGGCCGGATGCATGGGCGCTCTCGACTCAACCATTGACCCTCGGGCTACACTCGAAGCCTATCCGACCCTCATCCAAGAGGGAGAAATGATCACCCTCGATGCCCGAGAATCATCTCCGATTGAGGGTGTCATCACCAATTATGCTTGGGACTTTGGAGACGGGACCACCGCTGAAACCCTCGTAGGATTCACCTCCCACACCTATTTTGCCTACGGCCAATACACGGTCCGTCTCACCGTAACCAACGACCAAGGAGGAACTGACGATGCTTCTGCTTCCATCATTGTCAACGGTGCTCCGTCGATTAATATCAGCATGCCCAAGTCAGTGCGCGCTGGCGATGTTGCCCTTCTCGATGCCTCAAACTCCTACGACCCAGAAGGAGACGATTTGACCTTTTCATGGGACTTGAACACTGCCGAAGACAGTGACGGTGATGGTGACCCAATGAACGATGCAGACGCTACGAGCAGCGAAGTCTTCGTCGATACCGCTGCTTCTGGTGTCATCAACGGTATGCTCAGGGTGGATGATGCTGCGGGCGCCTTTGCCTTCGAACCCTTTGAACTCAACATCACAACCCGAACCTACCAGGTGAAATGGGTGACCGAAACTCTTGACCTCACATGGGGTGAATATCTCAACCAAGGCGAGACATGGTCAGGCAACGTGACGCCGGGAGACAGCGGGCGAGTGATGGCGTTGCATGCTCTGTTGGAACTCGACCAAGACGTTGCCCCACCTCACGATAACTTTACTCTGGCACTCAACATTGTGGATGATGGATTCAGAATGAGCGTCGATACCGAGGCTGGGAATTATACAACCAACGAACCAGCCCAAGCTGAAATGAGTGTTGAGAAAATGAATCCTCGCGGAGAAGACGGCCTCTATACTTCGGATTCACCCGACGCCCTCATCGCGTTCCTTTTGCAGGGCGCAGCGGGCGAGCGAGGGCAGGGCCTCTGGATTTGGTCGGTAGTTGCGCAGCAGTCAGACCCCGATCCTGTGATTGGAGAATTTGACCCCGATCCTGGTAACGATTGGACCCTCACCGTGGAAGTGGTCATCATGCGCCCTTCGTTGACCGAGGTCGCGATGGGCGATGGCAGCGTTTGAAAGAGAAAGGTGTATGAAGCGGAGCCGACTGGGTAGGAGCGATTACGATGGTGGACACGGTTGAAATCAGTCGCATCACGTTGCGAGATACCCTTTCGCTTGATCTCTCAGTTTGGATGCATCACCCCGATGACTGGGATTTTCGTCCTCAACTGCATTATGCTAACAACACGCTCACCATCAACTGCGCCAACGAAGGTAAAATGCTTGCAAGCATTGACCTCGATGATGAGCAGGACGAAATTCTTCAACGCGACCGAGTCGCAGAACTTCGGGTGAAATTCCAAGTTCATGGCATGCACGGTCGCCTTAACGATATTCACCCAATCGTTGCGGATGGAAAAGCCAAGAAACTCGCTACGGCTAACTGGAAGACGACTCAACCGGTTGTCTTTGAATAAACTCCCAGCGAATCTTTGATAATGGTTCACTTAGTTTTCTCCTCTTATGCCTCATCATGAAGGAAAAGGGAGCCAAAAACGAGCGAGATTTGAACGACTACGACGCGAAGTCCGCCGCTTTGTCTTCGCCAATCCAGGTTGTTCAGCTCAAGCCATCGTCGCCAATTTGAACCACGATCAGAAACTTCGAAATCACGGCCTCACCCCGCGCAAGGTTGGTTTCTTCATCACTCGTCACCTCAAGGAAACGCTCACGTGGTGGCAAGACCATCGTGCGGGCCGTCGTGTCTATGGTCCCACCGATGAACATACGCTCTGATGCGCCCATACACCTCCGTTTCAAGCGGTTCGCTCATGTAGGTTGCATGTGAGCGCTAAGCATGGAGGGCAGGGTCGCAGCCTACTTTGACTTGGATGGCACGTTGCTCAACGCCTCAAGTGAGAAGACGCTCACAGTACATCTCGCTCGCCGCCGCCCTTGGAGAATCCCTTGGGGCGCCTTGGCGTGGACGACAGGCTTCCTGACCAATCTCCTTCGGGGGCGCGCCGTCTATGATGCTGCTCGAAATCGAGGCCATCTTTCCCTCGCCTCTTGGAAAACCTTGGAAGACTACTCGAAATATCTTGCAGAACATACATTGAAAGCAAGTATTTCTTCATCCGCATGGGAGCGTTTGGAGTGGCATCGCTCCCAAGGCCACCGACTTGTTCTGGTGACAGCCACCGTAGCACCGATGGCGGAGGCCATGGCTGAAGTCTTGGGCATGGACGCCGTATACGGATGTGGACCTGATGAACGGAAGGGGGTGCTTTCGGGATCAGAGCGAGGATGGAGCGTCCCTCGGCGAAAGGGCAAAGTCCCCGTCGTCCAAACTGATGCAGAGAACAATGGGCATGACCTTTCGCAATGTTACGGTTATGGAAACACTCTCGCTGACTCATGGTTCATGACTCTGTGTGGCCACCCCATTGCCATCAATCCCGAAGGGCCACTGTTGCGTCACGCGACCAAACACGGCTGGGAACATTTTGATTGGAACTGAATTCTTTATCAGTGCTCACGCGACGATATCATTATGGATAATTGGGGAGAACTCTTTGGGTTTCGTGATGATGAAGGCGACGATGGTGTGAAACAAACAACTCCTATGGATGAACAACAAGAACGCCGAGAGAACATGCTCGAGACCATGCTCATGATGTCGGAAGCCTCCAAGCGCGCTGCCTACTGGGTTGAAGAAATCATTAGCAATAACGAAGGCCGTATGAAACTGGACAATGAGGGACGCCTTCTCATCACAGGTCAATTAGCATTTTACCGCGTCAACATCAACGCCTTTCTTTCAAAGTTCAACAACCCCTTTGACTACAATTCCTTTGATTCAGTCGAAGTACATCCGAAATCCGGCTTGGTCGAATCCCCTAAGACTGCCTGCGTTCAAATCCGAACATCAGGGAGCATGCCAGCGTATGATTTTCTCGGGGGGTATATCCTCGGTCTGATGAACGACAGCGCATCTTGGTTGGATGAGAGCATGCACCCCTTGCGCCGAACTCTGTTCGACATTTACGGGCTCGCCCCCTCCCCGCTGACCGATTCACTCGCACGTTATTTTGAGCAAACGGTTGATGGCAAGTTCAATTGGCAGGAAGACACCGTTACCTTCCGCGGAACAAATGGATGGAAGTGGCGAATCAACTTCGCTAACCCCCTCGCTCAAGGCTACGCAATTTTCTATCAAAAGCCACGGCAAACTTGGTGGAATCACATGTTCTCAGACCACACCAAAGAGACAACAGGCCATCATACGATGTCAGGTTTCTTCGGGCTTGTTCAGCACCTTAGTGAATCACCAAAATTGTTGAAAACAGCATCCGAATGGGAGACTGACCCCATTTTCATTCGAAAAGTTGCATCTGTTTATCCCGCACTCGCTAAGGTGTTGATTCACCGAATTGAAGATGAAGGCTACAGTGCCGACCAAATCTACAGCTTTTACGATGAACCCATTGAATCAGATGAGGCGGAGCGCGTGAGTATACTTGACGAAATCATTCGTCAAACAGTCTCGGCTTGAAGCGAAGGAATGGCGGCCCCACCGCGATTCGAACACGGGTTCGAGGCTCCGCAAGCCTCTGTGATATCCAAGCTACACTATAGGGCCGTTTCGCTCCAACGGCCACCCCAATATAAGCGCGAGGGTGTCCCTACCCAAGCACCTCACAAGGGTTCATGGGCGGCCAACATCAGCAGTCACCATGGCTGTTACCTTGCAACGCTCGGTGGAGTTTTCAATGATGGACATGGCCAAAGTAGCCTACTATCCGAGCATATACGATTTAGCCCACCGATTTTTTGAATCCGCATGGGAGCAAATGTGCGGCGTGAGTTACGTGACGATGATCACTGAACGCAGGCTCGGTTTCCCAGTGGTCAACATCACATCGGAATTCCTCGCACCCCTTCGGTATGGCGACACCATCACTGCACACCTTTCCATCACCCACCTCGGCACCGCTTCTTTGGGTTGGTCCTATCGTTTTGAAAACCAAGAAGGCAAGGTTGTCTGGACGTCTCAACAAACTACGGTGTGCGTGAACATGGAGACGATGAAAAAGCAAGCGATTCCCGAAGACCTACGAACCGGACTAAGCAACCACGTCGAGGGAGAGGATTGAGGGTGGAAGGAGAACCAATAACCGATATTCGCCCTGACCTCAAAGGGCCAAAGAACATCGCAATTCTTCTCTTCATCAGTGCTTTTTTGGTTGCAGGGATGGGGTATCAAGATTGGCAACTTCATCATGGTGGGCTGAATGACGCTCAAATCGAAGTCTTCCTCACCACTCCCAACAGTCAGGAAGGCGAACCAACCTCGGTAGAAGATTACCGAGACTTTGAAGCCTCTGTTCAAGAAGAAAGTGGATACTTGATTCGGGCGGTCGCCTTACTCTCAACCTCCATATGTCTGCTCGTGGGTTCAGTCCTCCTTCATCGGCTTCAGCGACGAGGTGCTCTCCTCTGTGTGGTTGGTGCAAGCACCGGCTTGGTCGGTGGAGTCGCCGGCAGCATCATCATCAATCAGAACGCTCAGGAATACCTTGGTGAAGCGATGAAATTGACCTATGAAATATGGGTCTATCTTTGCGGGTCCATCATGGGGCTTTGCCTTGCTGTTACGGCTTTGCCTCTCCTGAACGCACGAGCACGCTTGGCCTTGACGCCACGGGTTCAACTTTCGGAATCTGAAGAATGATTCGCTGGGCGTGGCCACTTCTTCGCCAACGCCTTGCGTAGGTCATCATCCATCGTGGCATTCCACCAGTCGCTGCCCTGCCAAATAGCATATTTGCCCCGTATACCACGAAGGTCTGCTCCTGCAAATTGACAATTCTTGAAATTTGAAAGATTCAATCGGGCCTTTCGTAAGTCTGCTCCCCTAAAATCAGAGCCATCAAATGCTGATTTCATCAAATCTGCTTCGACCATCGATGCCCGCCGGAAGTCACAGGCCGTGAAATCACCTTCTGTGAGGTCAGCTTGGTCAAAGATTGTACGACGAAAGTTGGAGCCGGTGTGACGCCCTTTTCTTAAGATCGCTTTTTTGTGATTCTGAAAGGAATAATCAATCACAGTAGCCTGTTCTGAAGTGGTATCATCGTCCCGAGGGTCTCCCTGCCCCCCACCAGACATCACCATTTCTTGCACCTCAAGCGCGAGAGCGCTTATCGAGGTGTGCTTGGCCTTCGGGTGTAAGGGTTGCGAACCGATTCTTATCGTCCTTGCCGGATGGAACGACGAGGAAACTTCGCTCCTTGAGGCGGTTTAGGTAGAGTGAAAGATTACCTGGAGGGTCAATCCCTGCGTCAGCGAAGAGTTGATTCACGACCCTTGGAGGGCTGTCAGCGACGCCCTCAACGTCACGTAAGTAGTGAATTGCTCCAAGAACTTGGTCGGGCTTTCGGTTGAGTGCGCAGTTCTCCAAGAGGGCTCGGAAGGCAGACCCTCGGTCGGGGAGTCCGGCTTCGCGGGCCGCTGTGACGGCAGCCTCGAGTGCTTGTTCTCTCGCATCGCGAATGCGTTCGAGGAGTGCAGTCCACGTATGCTCCATCTTCGTGTGAGCAATTTGTTCGTCGATTTGAATGGCAGCACCTTCCAAATCTATTTCGATGTCTCCAGCCTGTACGCTTAGTCGCAAATCTTACGCCCTCATCGGCAAGATTTCATCAATCATTGATAACCTTATGTTGAGAAAAATGATACATTTTTCACCAAATTGGAGCGTTCAATAAGGCGAAACCGCCATAACGGGTGAGATAGAGCGAAGAGGTGAGGCCTCTTGATGCAGCGTCGCCATCTCTTCGGATTTTTCTTTGTCTTTCTCCTCATAGGTCCTGCTTGGGCGGGTGTTTTCGCTTCTGCGAGTAGCACCCCTATCTCCACCTTTTCAACAGGTTCTGCAGAAGAGACGGTCACCATTACAAACGGCCAACACGCTGTCATTGGCTTTGACTTAGAGCGGAATACGACCATTATTTCGTCAAGCTTTTTCATCAAACCCGATAGTTCAGGGAATTCCCCTGGCGCTCTTTCAATGGACCTTGACCAAGACGGCCTTCCTGAGTGGTCCTTTAATCAAACGGGTTACGGTGATTTTGGCCTTCAGAATGTTTTCACATCCGGGCAGGCCACTACCAGCCAATTTATTGCGCCCAACCAAGCTAATTCAGGAGCATTGATTTCACCGGATTTTAATCTGCCTTATGGTGCAACAATGACGGATGCATCCATAGGCATTCATTTCTCACCGACCCTCACAGGGGGTTTCTTCCCACTTGGCTCCATCGCTGCAACCGACAAAGGAGATTTTAACAACGATTCGAATGATGATTTCGTGTTTTTATCAACTTCAAATGCCAGCACGCAAGGCAACGGGACGGCCTTTAACACGGCAAGTTTTGACCCGCAAGTTGGCCTTCACTTCAGCGGATGGAACCCGACCTGCACCAATGCAACCGATGTCTTTGCAGGAGATATCAATGGCGATAATTACTCCGATGTCATCGCTTACGCGTCCAGTGAGGACAAGTTATGCATTCATTACTACAATTCAACCACCATGGTCTTTGAGTCCTCTCTCAACGTGACACATTCAAGCAACATCATTGAATTGGACTTTTTGGACATGAACGGCAATGGTGTAGACAATCTCGTAGCGATTCGCTCGGGAGGCAAAGTGAGCGTTGACCAATTCAGCAACAAAACAAATTCATTTGGCAACCTCGATGAACTCATTGTCTATCAGCCAGGGACGACAACCGCTGCTTCGTTGACGCACTTCTTTGCTGACCATTTCTCAGGCACACTCAATCCCCCCAGCCTCATGGTAGCCGATCAGGTCAACGATGGAGCACAAATCAGTTGGGATGCAACCAATGGGGTACTTATCCGTCAGACCACCAATGCCATTTCAGGGATAGCGCCTCAAACTGTCGTGGGCGACTTTGATGGCGATGGCGATTTAGATCTCGTTGGGCCGTCTTCGACCGGTCACCGTTCGATCGAAAACCAGGGGCCTAACGGCTGGGATGGCGATACTCACAATTCCATTTATGACTTTACAAATGCCACTATTTTGGACCATGACTACGACATGAACGCCTCCATCCTCTTCCCCCTCATGGGACAAAGTGACGGCAATTCGGCCACAATTGAAGGGAATTTAACCGCCCTATCGTTCCGTTCTGGCAATAATTATGACAACCGAATCTCAACCTCTAATTCCGAAGTCCTTCTTCCGTGGAGTGCGCCCAGGGCGATCTATTCCGGCGATATGGACGGCGATGGGATCGCTGAGCAAATCGTCCTTGCAGGCGAAGGAACTCAACTCGGTGTCTTTATTTCTGCATGGCACGAAATTGGCTACGACGTTGATCAAAATGGGATTCCCGATATTGAGGCAAAAGGGTACTCGGGTAATGGTACGAACGGGTTGAGCATGCTTGGTATCGAGGACCCCTTTGGCAACCTTACTGCCGATTTAAACACACTTTCGATGGGCCGTACCTATTCCACCGACAGCTATGGCATACAGATGTCAAACATCAATTTCACAATGACGTCCCTTACAGAGGGCCATTTCATGTACTCAAATTTGAGCATGACCTACATTTCAGAATTCCTGGTCAATACCAATCCTCACCTCTCGGGTAATCTCACCAATGTGCTCAACCAACAAATGACGGCTGGTACCGGAACCCTCCTCGTCCCTCTCCTGTTCAATTCAACCCAAGACGGAAGTTTTGTTCTGGCCAACCCATCCCTCTTCTCCACACAAGGAGCGCCAAATTTAGCCCTCCCACCTACGCCACAACTTCGCTTGGTTGACCTCCAACCGGACCGTGTTGGCATCGAATGGCAAAACATGAGTGATTTTGGTGATGACCTCTTGAATTTCTTGGTGTACAGGGCCAACCAAACAGAATCTGTTGATTTGCAAAATGCATACGCCTCTTCCATGACCAACCAAACGGTAGATTTTGACGTCAATCCTGGTGAAGCATTGACCTATTGGGTTCGAAGCGTACACTCCTTTGGTGTGACGAGCAACCTTTCAGCACCAATCAATGTGAATGTCCCTTATCCACTTCCACCCTCCTATATTCCTAACGTGACGGCCACCGACCGTCCCAATGACGACGGAGGTGCTCTGGAGATTCGCTGGGATTCTGGGGATGACTCAATTGAACAACATCGGGTCTATGTTAGCGAGGTCAACATGACATCAATCGCTGGCATGACGCCAACTGCTATGACCAACAACTCTACTTTCAACATCACCGTTTCCTCGAGTGATTCCGGGCAAGCCATTGAAAATGGTGTAGCGTACTATGTTGCAGTTGTTGGTGAAGACGGATTCGGAAATTTTTCGGAGAGCGTCACAGCCATAGGGCCCGTATATGCCCGCAACGATGCTGCACTGGAAACTACGATCGACGTGATGTACACTGATTTCTCAAACGGAACGGTTGCAAACACCATTCTTCTGAGTACGCAAAGCGGTTTGGACGCGGTCGCTCATCTCCATCACGGCGGTGCGGGTCTTGCTGACAAAACGCTCACGCTCCATATTTTGTCCAATCAGCAGACATTGGAACTCGATGCCGTTACCAACAGCACCGGACATGCCGTTTTTAACATCGGGAAACTTGCAGACCTCGGGCCGATTCAAGCCTTTGGACCGATGTCGTTGGAAGTCACCTATGATGGCGATGAGGGCGACGACCTGACCCAACCCTTGGCAGCAGCCGAACAACGTGACGACGCCTTTGGAACGGTGGAAACCGTTCTCACCCCAGACACCTTGATTCCTCTAACCAATGCCAGCACCTTTGAAACCATTGTAGCCGTTGACGCACGCTCCAGTCTTCAGCAAAACCTGCTCGCCAACATGCAAATCAGTTGGGTTGCGGTGGACGCAAATGGAACAGAAGTGGGTAACGGCACATCTGAGGTGAAAGGAAACTCTCTTGAAATTTCAGGCATGGGCGCTTACGGTGGCGTGCTTCACATGTACCTTGACCAAGCCAATCCAGAATTCTATGCAACCAATATGATGGTCAGTGTTCCCTTTGAAGCCGCCGTCGTCATCGTTGACAATGAAACCAATGAAACGAACCAAACCGCCACCCCCACCTTCCCCGAAACAATCCTCGCTGGAACAATTGATTGTGGAACTGCAACCTACGCATGGGAAAACGGCACAGAAGATGAAACGATCACGTGTACGGTCTCCAACCCCAATCCATTCGATGTCTTGCTCGGGTTCTCTTGGAAGGTGTATCCAACCACACCTCCCCCGCTGACTTTTGAGGAATCATCCTTTGGAGGCGATACACCGAGCGTAACAATTCCAGCAAACGGTTCAATCCAACTTGAATTCACTCCGATCCGAAATGGCCCATCCGATGGATTATTCCCCGGTATCCAAGGTGTCGGCTATGTGTTCTACTTCACATGTTTAGAATACGGAACCAACCTCTGTGATTCCATGACGCTCTCCTCAGTAAGTATAGAGGGCGAACTTCAATGGACACTTGGCGAGATGCCAGTGACAGATAACACGTCAAACGATGTCGTTGAGGACGACCCCTCCAGTGCAATGACTCCCGTACTCGTCGGCATTGGAATTGTTATCTTTATCGCAGTAGCAATCGGTGGCGTGATTTTCATGCGGCAACGTAATGATAATTTCTTTGAAGACGACGAGGATGACGATTACTACGAAGAAGCCATGGCAGTGCCAGATTCAAGAGCAGAAGAACGCATTGATTTGAACTCTTCACGGTCCCTTGACGAATTGAAAAATGAAGGCAAAGAACTCCATGAAGAAGCTCCTGAAGGACTCGCATCCTCACCAGCGTTGGGAAGTAGCGCCGATGCCTTCGAGTTTGGTGCAACCGCAGAGGATGCCATCCCTGAACCGGTTGAAGATGACGAAGAGTGGGCCGAAGATGCTGAAGAAGAAAGTGGCATATCCGTTGACGAACAAGGTACTGAATGGTGGGAAGATGAAGAAGGCGTCTGGTGGTATCGCGAAGAAGGCTGGGAAGATTGGGCTGTTTGGGAAGAATGATTCTTCCGTGAGCCTTTTTATTGCCGATGCATTGGACCGGAACTGGAGGCAACGACATGGACGCTAATCTACAGTCCTATGCTCTCGTTCTCCACAAAGACGCCGACCCGACAACCGGTGGCGTGGCAATCTGCGGTTTTACGACTGCAGGGATGGTTGGCGTCATAGCGACTTCTCACATCATCAAAGCGTTGGGATTAAATCAATTGGGAACGGTCATGAACGCTGATTTTCCAGCCGTTGCACTGATTCACAATGAAGTCCCAAAGCATCCTGTTCGCGTCTATCAGGGTGATGGAATTGGTGTTTTCACATCGGAAATACAATTCGGCACTGACACGGATATTCCCTTTGCAACAACCGTTCTTGAATGGTTCACAAAAGGTGGATTTGACCATCTCATCATCATTGACGGCTTGGTTCGCCCGGAAAAGGAATTGAGTAACGGTGAATTGTTTGGCGTAGGGTCAACCTCTGCTGCCCGAGCACGCCTCAAAGGCTTGGATATCGAACCGATTCAACAGGGCATTGTGGCCGGAATCACGGGTTTCTTGCTTGGAGAAGGTGACCGCCTCGGCATCGATGTGACCGCTCTTCTTTCAGAGGCCAACCCCATGTATCCCGATGCCCGTGCAGCCGCCTTGGCTGTTGAAGCCATCAGTGACATGACAGGGCTCGAGATTCCCCTCAGCGAGTTGTTGGAAAACGCCCGTGAGATCGAAGACAACGTTCGAAATATCATCGAGAATGCCTCTCAAATGCTACCTGCACCTGAGAGCGAGAACGTGACCGATATTGACCCGTCTTTTGGCTGAGGCTTGAGCACAAGACCAAGGGGCCATCAATGCTTTTTTGCAGCCCATCTATAGGGAAGCGACGAGAGACCTAACGCAATCCAAAACGGTTTCAAGAGGGGCATCGGAGACGAAAAACGGGTCAATATCTGGGATTCGAGCAGCCGAATATCCACGTTCTTGGATGCTTGAAAAAAGAGTTTCCATTTTCGGAGCATGGGGTACACCCGCCATATTGGGGACATCATCGATGTGCAAGAGCAAGTGCTCACGACTCATCAAATCTGCAGCCTCAGCGATGTGACGGACGCTACGACGTATCTCGCGTTGCGCGTACTCTTGGTCGTCTTGGCCCCAATCAAGTCCAGCGTCTTTGGCATCAGCGATTTCCTTGTCCGATGGTGAGCACAACCGCAGGGCGTGTTCCTCCGTCATCCTTCCAGTGATTTCCTTGTCCCACAGCGCGCCAACCCACATAGGTCCACTGCCATGTTCTACTTCTTCGGGGGTTGGATGTTGCACAAAGTGATATTTTCCTTCGGGAAGACGAACGCGCCAACCCATTGAATCCATCACCTTTGATGCCCGCTCTTTACTGCGTAGCACTTTCACACTAACACGAACATGGTGGCCGTCAAAGAGGGCTAAAACCGGCTCGATCACCCGGTCGTGGCGAGCCGCTGTGGTAGCAACCAAGCCAAGCAACACACGCACAGCGTCATCATGAGCGTAGGTATCGACAATTCCCTTTGCCCCGTACCTGCGTTGCTGTGAAGAGGCGCTCGACCCAGTGAGGGCAGCGGTATCGGTTGCCGTGACCTCGAGAAAGCCGACTCGAGCGAGGCCTTGAATCGCGGCATCAAGGAAATTGACAGGAGAGCCAAAGGGGTCGAGGTCAATCCACTGGTATGCAGCCTCCATGAGGGCGATACGGGCGTCGTTTTGCATGACAAAAATACCGTTTTCCATTTCACCTTGCGGAGGTCGTTCATAGCGGTCATCCTCAAGGGCGTGGTCCACGCTGACGTGAGGGGGAAATGCTTTGTGAGACCGTTTGAGCCAATTCAATGCAAATTCATCGAGGTCATTCGCCGCAATGCGAAGCCGTGGTTGAAGTGCCTCTGGAATCTCATTGCGCCACCGCCTTACGCGCACGCCCGTGGCGCACAAGGCGTCCAAAGTCCGAAGGTCGTGGCCCGGTTTGACCAGCCAGTGATGTTCTAAGGCGTCGGCTAACAACATCACCGAACGGGTTCTTGCGGGCGCCATAGCAGGGTTAAGAAAACCCGGACCTGTTCGTTTTGCAGGGCCGCGAGGCATGTGTGTGGGCCGTTGCTGATCCTCGCGAAGATGAACCAAGGTCTTGCCCTCAAGCCAAAGGTGACCGGGGCGAATTGCTTCGTCATCTCCCTCGGCCATGCCTCTGCGAGATAATTCTCCCTCAAGACCACACCGATGTATACAGCATCAATAATGTGTGAATTCAACACCGTCTATGGCGTGGCTTACACGATGACCGTCGTTCGTGACTTCGCCGACAATTGCAGTTCCTGGAAGCCGTTGTTCAAGCCAACTCAATATCTCTGTTGCATGCTCTTGAGCCACTGCGAGAATCATTCCAGTTCCCATGTTGAAGGTGCGGTACATCTCACGAGTTTCCACGTTGCCAGCATCTTGGAGCCACTGGAATTCCGGTAAGACGGGAAGGGGTGAATGAATGGACCAACCAAGGGAATCATGCAGTCGAAGAAGGTTGGACAAACCTCCGCCAGTGATGTGACAAATACCGTGGATGTTTTCGATGGCAAAGGAGGCTTCGCCTCGTGCAACATTGAGTAAATCCACAACGGGGTCGCAGTAAATCCGTGTGGGGTTGAGCACCACTTCACCAAGCGTTGCCCTGCCTTCGGTCCAACGGTGGAGGTCACGGTTGGGATGGTTCGCATCAAATGGAGCCTCGTCCTCATAGTTGAGGCCGGCATGTTCAACGATACGTCGCACCAAGGAATAGCCGTTTGAGTGGATTCCAGAGGCAGGCAGACCAATCAGGACATCACCAGCTTGGAGGTGTTCACCGGTGATGGCTTCTCCTTTGGGCAACCATCCGAGAGCAGTACCAGACAGGTCAAGTTCTGTGACGATGCCAGGAAGTGAAGCGGTTTCTCCACCCGCCAAAGTGACGCGAGCCTGGCGACACGCTTCGGCCAAGGACGCCCCGAGGGCTGCATGAATTGCAGGGTCAGGCTTTGGAACGGCGACATAATCGACGAAGGCGATGGGTTCAGCCCCAACGCAAAGAAGGTCATTGACATTCATAGCCATGCAGTCAATACCAACACCTCCCCACTGCTTGAGTGAGGTTGCGATTTGCAATTTGCTACCAACCCCATCCGTCGCCATGGCCAGTAGGTTGTCACCAAATTCAATGAGGCCCCCAAAACCTCCGGGGAGATGTACTGGAGCACCAGGACTTCCCGGCGCTCTGACGCTCTTTGACAAGGCACCGATCAGTGAGGCGACTGCCGAGCCTTCGAGGTCGATGTCGACTCCAGCACTGGCATAGTCCATCGGCTCGCCCATGCATCGTCCACACGAAAGCGTCTCATGAAGAAACCGCTTGAATGACTTGCTCAATTTGAACGGAGCGCCGCTGCCAAAAGTGGAAGAGAAACATCGAGACGATGATCAATTCCGCTGTGTGTGCCGGCAAATTCTTCGTAATGATGTGGCACATTGAGTTCCTTGAGACGCTGGGTAAAGCGACGGGTTCCGTAGTGGATGTTGTATTGGTCAGCATTTCCACAATCGATGAAACAGAGGTTCAGTTCCTTGAGGGCCGAATGGTTCAGTTCAACCATGGTGAGCGGATCAAATGCAAGCCATCGCATCCATGCCTTTTGGTCCACTTGGCACGTCTGGAAATCAACGGGCAAACAGACGCCGATGTCGCCTTCTTCACTCGCTTCCCGAGGGTCGTAGGAGGCTGCTAAAGCGCACATCATGAGGGCGTGGAAATCTGCACTTCTCATTGAAGGGGAAGCCGCAATATGGCGGACATAAGCCTCGCCGGACCTTTGTGGGGCGAGATGCGTGATCGTTTCACCCCAACTGCCCCCGTACATCAAATCAAAACCGACGTCTCCTGAATGTGAAGCAATGGCCTGCCACGCCTTTGGTTGAAGCATGACGTTAACCATGGCACCGTAGCCCCCCGAAGATTTCCCCACCAATCCAAATTGTCCATTGGTGAGGTAACGGGACTTTATTTCTGATTTAAGGTCCTCAGCCAACCAAGTAGACCACTGTCCCATGATAGGCGAGTCAACGTATTGGTTTCCACCAAGCGACGTGAAGGTGTCGGGCATCACGAGAATCACAGGCTCCATTGCCGAACATGCTACCAGACGCTCGTGTCGCTGCGGGAGCGTCTCAGCAAAGGCCTTCCATCCTGCACGTTGGGGCCCGCTGCCCGTGAAGGGTGCGAGGTAAACGATGACGGGCAATTCCTTCCCGCGTTCCATCGCTTCAATTCCCTCTGGTGAGAGGTGAACCAATACCTCGCGCTCCTCGGGGTCGTTCAGCCGATTGTTAAGCCGTGCAGAGGAAAAGCACCATCGGTCAATTCGGCCTCGAATGGGTGTGAAGGCGTGGTCAGGCATGGCAGGCCATGCAGGCAGTTCTTCAAGGCCTCTGCGGTCACGGCGATGTTCCAATGGACGCCGCGAATGCAGCAAAAAGAAGGGCCGTAAGACATGATTCTTCCAGTGGAAAGCAGGGGGTACACAAATCGCGTCTAAGCCATTAAGAACCGTTGGTGATATTGCTCAGTCTCCCGGCGGTGAATACTATGGCAGCGATTCAAGAATTTGACCTCCCAGCGCGATGGACTTCCCTCCTCCAAGACAAGTATTCAGAAGCCGTTCACAACCTTGCGAAAATGTGGCCTGACGAGCGTTCTCTCGATGTCTCATACCGTGAGGTTGAAGGTTACGATCACGAATTCGCCCAAGACATTCTCGCCAACCCCGAACACCACTTTCTCGCAGCCAACCAAGCGCTTCGTCAGTTCCTCCTCGATGCAGGCGAAGGGAACATCATGCCCTTCGTTCGAATCGTTCACCTACCAAGCGACCAAGTCCGAACGGTATCTCAATTGCGTGCGGATGACATCGGGATGCTCATCGCTATCGATGCGGTCACGACCAAAATTTCAGGTGTCCGCCCACGACTTTACACTGCTGTGTTTGAATGCGTTGCATGCGGACATGTGATTGAATTGAATCAGCCCAACGAACAGGAACTGATTGAACCTCTTGAGTGTTCACAAATCGACGGTGGTTGTGGACGACCAAAACGTCAAACACGGTTTTTGCTTCAGCAACAAGCCTCGTTCCTCATCAATTCCCAATTCATCGAACTACAAGAACTTCCAGAACAGATGAAAGGTGGCATTCAGCCTGAGCGCATCATCTGCATTGGAGAACAAGACCTCGCAGGGCGGCTCAACCCCGGAGACCGTGTCAAAGCCAACGGTGTTCTCTTCATCCGTTCTCAACGCAAAGGAGGCAAAGATACGCCCGTGTTTGACATCTTTTTGCGCATTCATTCCCTCGAACGTCAAAACATTCCACTCGAAGAAATCAGTATTTCCGAAGAAGAAGAAAATGAAATCAAAGATATCGCTCGTGACCCTGGTGTCTACGACCTGTTGACCAACAGCATCGCTCCCTCAATTTTCGGCATGGAGCGAATCAAAGAATCCCTCATGCTACAGTTGTTTGGTGGCGAGGCTCAGGTTAACGAAGACGGCACTCGAAATCGCGGCGACATCCACATCTTACTGATGGGTGACCCTGGAGTAGCCAAATCACAACTGTTGCACTACATGTCCACAATTTCACCTCGCGGCCGCTTTGCCTCAGGACAATCTGCTTCAGCAGCAGGGCTAACTGCAGCAGCGGTGCAAGACGCCGCTGCTGACGGCCGATGGACGCTTGAAGCCGGCGCACTTGTACTGGCCGACCTCGGCCTTGCAGCCATTGACGAATTCGACAAAATGAACACTGCTGACCGCTCGAGTATGCACGAAGCCATGGAACAACAAAGCATCTCTATCTCCAAAGCAGGAATCAACGCAAGCCTACGAACACGATGCGCAGTTCTTGCGGCAGCAAACCCCACCAGCGGTCGGTTTGAACCAGTGAGCGACGTGCCATTTACCTCGCAAATCAACTTGGCACCCCCCTTGATTTCTCGTTTTGATATCATTTGGTTGATGACCGACACTCCAGACGAATCCAGTGATGAGAAAATCGCTCAACACATCATTCAAAACCGGTCCAAAGGGAAGAGCGAATTGCTCGTCAACGACGGTACAATCCCTCACCCCTCAAGAGACGCAGCCTCAAAGAAAGAAGCCGTTAAGGTCAACGGGAAATATGCAATTTTGCCCAGGGAAGTATTGCGGAAATATGTAGCCTTTTCAAAGCGTAATTTCCACCCCAAACTGAACGATGAGGCCCGAGCTCACATTGTAGCCTATTACGTGAAGACCCGAAAGCAGGGTGGAGATTCGGCCGACAGCGTAGCGATTACGGCCCGGTCATTGGAAGCCCTCTCACGCCTCGCTGAAGCCAGCGCTCGGATTCGACTTTGCGACATTGCAACCGTTGAGGATGCGCAGCGAGCGGTCAGGTTGACGGAGACATGGCGCCATGAATTAATGGGTGACCATTTCGACTTGACAACCATCGAATCTGGAAAGAAGGGCAAGGTCCGCAACCAAGAGAAAGTCATCATCGACATCGTTTCGAAATTACAAAACCAATCTGGGAGTAGCGCCCAGCTCTTGGAGGTCTTGACCGAGGCAGAACGCCAAGATATCCCCCGAGGAAAAGCCGAGGATATCATTGACAAGTTGTGCAGAGACGGACGAATGATGCGCCCTTCAGGCTACGAGACCTTACAGGTTGTTTGAACCGTCTTCAAGGGTTTGGCTCATGAAGGGTGAGCACATCGCAGGAACATGGCCGGTGAACCGCAAGGCGACATCACTCGGCCGGAAGAATTGGACCCTGAAGCCCTCGGCTTCATGTGCGGCATTGAGGTCCATCAGCAACTCGCAACGGGGAAATTACACTCCCGTCAATCCGGTGAACTCTATGATATAACCATAGAAACCATCCCCGAAGCATGGCCGCGCTACAATCGGAAATTACGAGCCGCTCGTGGTGAAGGTGGAACCATCGATGTCGCCGCACGCTTTGAATCAAAGCGTAATCGTTCCTTTGTGTACGTTCAAACTCCAAATTCAGGCCTCATTGAACTGGACGAACAACCCCCATTAGCCTTGGACTCCTCGGCCCTCGATATCTCATTGACGGTCGCTGCACTGCTTTCCGCACAACCCGTCTCAACCGTCCAAACCATGCGAAAGACGGTTGTGGACGGTTCAAACACCAGCGGGTTTCAGCGAACCTCTCTGATTGCAACCGCCGGAATTCTTCACACCGATGGTGGACCTGTTGGTATGGACGTATTGTGCCTTGAAGAGGACAGCGCTCGTAAGTTAGACACCATCGATGTCGAAGGCGGCCAGCAAGTGATCTACAATCTTGACCGCCTTGGTTTGCCCCTCATTGAAATCGCAACAGCGCCCGACATCACATCTCCAGACCATGCCAAGGTAACCGCCATGGCACTGGGGCGCGTCCTGCGCCAAACTCGAAGGGTGCGACGAGGGCTCGGGAGCATCCGTCAAGACCTCAACGTCTCCATTGGGGCGGGTGACCGCGTTGAGATCAAAGGATGTCAAGATTTAGCGTGGATTCCTCGCATCATCCGCTTAGAAATGGCTCGACAACTCCACTTTTACCGCCTTTCAAATGACTTGAGAGCCCAGCTCGATTTACCCTCGCTACCCACGCATCGTTCAGAGGATGATTCAGGCATTGAAGCGTCGGTCAGCGAGCGTGTTGCATCGCATCTCCCTCTTTCAATTCACGATGTGACTGAAGCCTTCACGGCGTGTGAATCCTCCATGGTTCAACAGAGTCTGTCTTCTGGAGCCCTCATGCTCGGTTTACCCTTACCCGCAATGGCCGGGCGCTTGGGTGTCAAAACCCTCGACGTTGACGGCGCGCAACTACCTCGGCTGGGGCGAGAATTAGCAGGAGCAGCTAAACTTGCAGGTGTCAAAGGAATCTTCCATTCGGATGAATTACCTGCTTATGGTATCGGGCAGGAAGATGTTGAGGCCGTCCGAACAATGCTCAATTTGGCCGCCGAAGATGCTTTTGTTTTGTGCTGCGCTCCTTCTTGGCAAGCGCATCTGGCGCTCGAAGCCGTACTCGCTCGAGCCCGCCTTGCATGGCATCGAATACCACAAGAGGTGCGAAATGTTGTGATCAAGAAAGGTGCTCCCGAAGACGGCACGACCTCGCCGATGCGTCCCTTACCGGGGCGTTCGAGGATGTATCCGGAAACCGATGTCCCACCCCACATGATCGACGACACTCACTGGGACCATATTTGCGCTCATCTGCCCATGTCAGATGACGCCCGAGCACAGCGTCTCAACGAGTATCCCATCTCCGAGGATCAAGCCTCTCAGATATTGGCCCGAGAACTTGATGACATTTTTGTTGGCCATGCCAGCCAAGTTCCTGCCAAGGCATGGGCTTCCTTACTGCTTGCCCACGATGAAATCAATCCCGCCTTCCTCGTGCAGGCGATATCGATGAAGGAAGACGGGACGCTTTCAAGAGAACATATTGAAACCGTTATTGATGCCTACCGCCAAGGTTTGGTCGACGTGAGTTCACTGGCTGATTATTGTCTGGAACACGAACTTGCGCCGGCTGACGTTGGTGGACTTGCGGAAATTATTGAAGGGATTATCGCTCAACGGCTTGATTTTGTCAAAGAGCGAGGCATGGGTGCTATGGGACCTCTCATGGGCGTGGTCATGCAAGAAGCAGGTGGCGCTGACGGAAAAGAAGTCAGTGCTTTGCTGCGTGCCGCCATTCAGTCCGTGATGGAGTGAGCCCATGCGTTTTGTGAGCACCTTTCTCATCGCAAGCATCCTCCTCATCCTGCTTCCTTTGAATGCGGCTGCTGAAGAGTGGTCGATGGAATGGCAGGTTGATTTGGGTGAAGGGTACATCACCACCTCGCCAGTCATTTTTGATGGACACCTCTTCGTTCGTACGTCTGGCTTCTGGACAGGTGATGAACGTCCTCAAGTCTTCTCATTTACACTTGAAGGCAACGAAGGATGGAATCGCACCAGCCCGACGACGATTCAACACGACCTTTCTCCTCTCCAACCCGTTGCCAGCGGGCAGGGAGATTGTGGCACTTGGCCAGACCTCCTGTTGATCGGTTGGGCCGATGGCGTGGTTGAAGCCGTCCATCCGTCCAATGGCTCCGTTGTATGGTCAGCCACCTCACTTGTTGACGGATGGGGCATCACAGGAGCCATGGCTTTGAACGAAGACCACGTACTTATCCCGACCCGCAATGGAATGCAACGGCACTGCCTCTCAAATGGAGCATTGGATTTTTCCACAAATCTTTCTCTTGGATGGAGAAATGGAGTACTCTCAACTCCAGATGGCTATTGGCAGGGTGATGAACAGGGCCGCTTGTGGATGGTGAATCAAAACGGCACCGTCGAGACATCTTTTGATTTCGGCGGAGCCATTCGGCACACACCGTTGGCAGTTCCCACTGGCCTTCTCCTCCACGTTCAATACCCTACGGAAAGCAAGATCATGCATCTCGAAACCGAAACGATGACCGCCACCACGCTGCAAACATCCGGCCCCTCCCCAGCCGTCCCCATTCAACAAGGCAATTTGTCCGTGTTTGGAGACAGCGATTCGATTACAAGCGTGCTTTGTGAAGTAATATGTACGGTGCAAGACCGTCTGGAAAGTACGATGAACGGCGAGTTTAGTTGGTCTCAGTCCGCTCAAATTTATGCGCCCATCAATACCCCAGAAGGAGGATGGATGGTCATTCAAATTGATGCACAAGGCTCCTTCCTTTCCAATTCAACGTTCACAACAGCATACGATGGTTACGGCACAGCCGCACCAGCTTTTGACGAATCATCTTTGTTTTTGGGTAACGATGCCGGATGGCTCATGGCATATACGAACTCCCAATCTACTGCGGAGATGACAAGTTATGATTGGACTCCGTTATTGGGTGCGATGCTGGTCGTTATGTTGTTGACGGTTCTTGCAAGCATCACTCGGTCGAGTGGAAGTGAATGGGGCCTTCGACTCTTTGCGCTCATGGTACTTTCAATCTCACTCCTTTTGCTTCAGGATATTGCTCAACAATGGTCAGAGCGACTTCCTCCGGTAAATGAGCCCACGACCCAAGGGTCATGGGATTCATCGTGGCCAGAAACTTGGCTTGGAACCCAAATCGTTGTGTTTGACTTTGGGGATGATGAGAAGGTGACGAGGGGAGGGTTCCTGGGTCATGAAACCGTTGAAACGTTGACGCAAGCCGCTTTGGAAGAATCGGGAATGGCCGCTGAGATTGAACAGACAGAGATTGGACCCTACCTCCTCTCCATCAACGGACAATCCGGTGGAGGGTGGGAATACTTTGTCGATGGACAACGAGGCGCTTTAGCGATTGATTCTGCGGGGATTGAGTCCACCACAATTCTCCATTGGCGCATGGTCTAAGGTAGGGAATCCTCAAGGAGGCCGCCCTCTTCGGCTTGTTTATGTTCCAAGCATTCGGTGTCCACGGGCCCGAATTGACACCCGTTGCTGACTTGGTGATCGACGTCGTTTTGGTCACCTTCGCTTTCGCATTTTTGATCACCGCACCTCGCTCCAATCGCTATGATGTGGCACTTCTTGGTACGATGGTGGTTGCCGTCACAGCCCTTCGCGTGCTGATGCAACCATTGCCCAACGTCCAACCCGTTACTGTAGCAGCGCTCTTGGTCGGTGCGCAACTCGGTGCCCGGCGTGGCGTCGCCTTTGCGATCTTGGTCACGCTTCTGTCAAATTCGCTCATTGGAGATGGATGGTGGACTCTCTTCCAGGCAGCAGGATGGAGTTCGGTAGCCCTTTTGGGTTCACGAATCGCTCTCGTGAAGAACGGTGAATTCAATCATGGACAACTGTACCTCACAGTCATCGCTTCCGCCTTCCTCTTCGACGCAATCGCCTCACTCTCCATCCTCACGTCAGCGATGAGTGTGGCAGATTTCGGCATTTACCTCGCTCACGGAATTCCTTTCGACATCCTGCATGCATTGGGCAACCTTGCCTTCGCTGTTTGGTTTGGACCCTTCGTCCATCGTCAACTTGGCGGCTTGGAATCGTCCAATACCTTCGAACAATCGGTTGTGGAGCACCATGTCATCGACGGATAATGCTCCTACCATGGCGCTCATTGTACGAGAAGACCTCAATCTTTCAACGGGTAAAACTGCGGCTCAGTGCGCTCATGCGGCCGTTGAAATTGCTCTGGTAGCCCGCCGACAGTCAAAGCGACTGTTTCAGGGATGGCGAGAACATGGGGGCCGTAAAATCGTTCTTCATGCAGAAAACATCCAAGCCCTTGATGAGATTGTTGCTGATATCGCCCACGGTATTGTTTGGCATTTGGTGAAGGATGCAGGGCATACTGAAGTTGCTCCAGGAACGGTGACCGTTCTTGGATTATTGGGGCCGCGTCGTTCAGTTGACCGTCTCATCGGTCATCTTGAGACACTGTGAGGAGTCAAGATGGGATTTCGTTCTTTTCTTCATCGGCTCACAGCGCCACGACCATCAAGCCGGCCTTCCAGCACATCGGTGAAGTTGGTGTGTGTTGTCAATCAAGGTTTGAAAATGGGAAAGGGAAAACTTGCTGCACAGGTTGGTCACGCCTCAGTAGAAGCATTTCTCAAAAGTGGTGTGAGTCATCCGCACCACGTCGAGGCATGGCTGGCAAGCGGCCAGAAAAAAATCTGCGTAAAAGTTCCAGATGATCAAACCATGAACGCCATCCAAGTAAAGGCACAACAACGGTCGATTCCCTCGCTTATTGTCCGTGATGCTGGACACACACAAATTCCTCGGGGCTCTCAAACGGTTCTCGCATTGGGTCCCTATGATGAAGAAGCCCTTGACCTTCTTACGGGGGATTTGAAACTTCTTTGATGAACATGGACTTGATGAAGGAGGGCGTGGAGCCAGCCTCATGCGCGAACACCCCTCATCCCGCATCGACTTTCGCTCAGATACTGTGACGCAACCAACCAAAGCCATGCGTGAGGCCATGATGAACGCCCCCGTAGGTGACGATGTTTTGGGTGATGACATGACGGTCATTGAACTGCAAGACCGTGTTGCAACAATGTTTGGAAAGGAAGCCGGTTTGTTCATTGCTTCGGGGACCATGTCAAACGCCATTGCTCTGCGCACCCACACGGTTCCGGGTGACGAAATTGTATGCGATAAGACAGCCCACATCTATCGCTACGAAGGAGGCGGTTATGCTGCCCTTTGCGGAGCTTCGATTGCACTCGTAGACGGCGAAAAAAGCCTCATGACTCCCGAGCAAGTCAAAGCCTCAATTCGGAAAGCAAACGGCTCTGGGAGTCACTACCCCAACGGGAGTTTGGTGTGTGTTGAGAATACTTCAAACCTCGGTGGAGGCGCATGTTATGATTTGGCAACGCTCGATGCCATTGCAGAGGTTGCAAAGTCAATGGACTGTAAGACCCATGTGGATGGGGCGCGAATATTCAACGCAGCCATCGCTACCGGGGTGGACGTGGCACGAATGTGTCAGGCCTACGACTCGGTTTCGATTTGCTTCTCAAAAGGCCTCGGAGCACCCGTGGGCTCTCTTCTCGTAGGTTCATCTGAATTCATCGCCCGCGCCCATCGCTGGCGCAAGATGTTCGGAGGAGGCTGGCGACAAGCCGGCCTTCTTGCTGCAGGCTGTCTGTACGCTCTCGACCATCATGTTGAGCGTCTTGAGGAGGATCATGAACGAGCCCGTTATATCGCAAAGGAGCTCAATTCACTGGATGCCTTCTCAGTGGATTTGGATACGGTTCAAACCAACATGGTTTATGTCGAATGCAAGCGCCCTGCAGCGGAAGTCGCCGCAACGCTTGCTGCTTCGGGAATTGACGTCTTTGATATCTCTCCTACGCATGTTCGAATTGTCATTCACCTGCACATTACCGATGATGATGTTCAACGTCTCATCGATGTTTGCACATCAGAGTTTTGAACGTACTTGAAATAGCCTCAGCGTATATCTCTTGCATGAGTAGGTCTACTGAACCCACTACTTGCATCCATAATGAAGCATCTTCTGAAGAACACCTCGTCTGTGATTGGTGCCGTTCAATCCTTGACTACAGCCCGGCTGAAGGTTGGTATGTGCCCCTTACGCCTCAAGAACACGAGTATGCAATTTCTCAGTTCGGAGGCCCCACGTTAACCTCGCGACAACGATGGAATGCTCTTTCAGACAGCATGCTTGGAACAAAGCATGTTGAATGGGCGCGCCTCGAAGACGGCCAAGACCCGGTCGAACATTTGCCGTGCACAGATGAAGAATTAACCCTCTTGGCGGAACGTTGTGCCCGTGGGGATCAATTGACTACCGACCAGGAAAACATACTCAGTGAGGGTTTTGTTTTTCATGACGGGTCAAAACTCCTCTATCTCGATCAAACCTTGTTCTTGAATGGCGTGAAACTACCTGGATTGAACCTCTCAGCAGTCCTACCAGTCCTATGCAATTCACAACTTCGAACCGGCTGGGATGTACCATCGCTTATCCTTGGCTTATCTTCCTGTTCACCCCTCAATAACGCCGATAATTACCGCTATCGTCACGGCACTCAAGAGACGATAGAAACGTCCTACCGCCCCCTTGCAGGGATGTTAGCATGGCTCTCGAAACGGGTCTGGGTTGACCGGTCTCTCGCCGAGAAGAAACACTCCTACCAAGGATATATTGCGTGGGCTCATGACATCAATCAGCGCCTCTTGACGGGTCAACCAAGGAGGTTCTATGCTGCTTTCAATGATGCCTTAATGAATCACCCTCAGGGGTTATTTGAGGCGTATAAACGTCCTTGGATGGAGGAATGGCAAGAACTCAAAGAAGCGGAAGAAACGCCCAATGTCCTTAACTGGGTAGTGAATACAGACGGAAAGAACATTCGTTTCCGCGTCCGAACACAACGGGGCACAACCCGCCTCATTCAAGTCCCGCCCAATCCGATGCATTGGGCCTATCTGATTTCCCTCGCCCTCTCTCCAGTCAATTCTCAACCCGGAAAATTGCTGCTTGGGATTCAACACAATTGGTCGGTTCCTTATCTGGCTAAGCAAGAACCAAGTCGCCCACTGATCAAATCATTGGAATTCTGCCATCAAATCATGAACGGTCTTTCCGGACAGATTCACATTGAACAATCCACAGCACTTGTGGTAGGGAAACTTGGCCATCTCTATCAGGTCACCGTAGGAATCGGTCAGCACGGCGCCCCTTACACCATCGAGCACATTCATCACTTGGAGCATCGTCGGCACTCCTCAATCTGCATTCACAGCGGCCAACACAACAGCAAGCTCCCTTTGGGTGATATCATGGGAGGTGTCTTGCTTTCGATGGTTAACGATACGCTTGCATGTGACAAGATCCCGAGCTTGGGTGAAATCATTTCCCAAAACCCACCCTTCGGCTTTCCCAAGGGGACTCCCCCTCAACATTGGGTCGAGGCGCTTGACCAAGATGCATTGAATTCCCTTAAGCAGGGAATTCATAGCCGACATTATCCTGCTTGGTTTCGAAACGATGAACATGAGTACGCTGAGATGCATGAGAATGAAGAAATTCCAAGAAATGCTCGGGCATTTCATGGCCTTATTCACCGCAATTTCGGGCGAGGTCAACGGGGTATGACCGTCGAGTCAGGATGGGTTGACCGCTATACACAATCATTGGACGGCGAAGGCCGCTTCCCCTACGACGAGGTCATTGAATCATGGCGAAGCACCGTTCGCCCTTACAATCCAGAACGTAGCCAATTGAGGCCCAATCGGCCAGGCCGTCTCTATGAACGCCGCCTCCACCGCCACTTGCGTCGAATGATGCCTCACCGCCGCCAAGGTGATGTGCATGAGGTGGGTAATATACGGGACGGTGAGCGACGCTGGGGGCAGGTTTACTCCCGCGTTTGGGAAGTCCTTCTCCGCCAACCAATCGGGTCTACTGTTCGCGTCCCGACCACGCGAGGAGGGACTCTTTCGTTTGAACACGCAGGGCTTCGTATCACAATTCGGGATGGGCGCGAACGTGCTTTCGTTAATCGGGTTGCTCGAGCTTTGGGCTATATCCGGAGCGAGGAGGGAGAGGGGCATATTGTCCACACTCGGCGCGACCACCCTCGTCAGGACGCCCGTTTGAGGTTGAGTGAATGGCTCAACGATCTGCAACGACAGCAAGGCGTCCGCAATGCGCCGCCTCGTTGGTGGGATTACATCAACATCATCGCTGCTCCAGCGGAGGTGGAGCCTCTGAATTGGCAACTTCACGTTGATTTGACAGACCTTCGGGAAGAACGGGAATCTGGATTCGGAGATGTCTTCATCAATCGTTACGACGACTGAATGCAGCCATCAGCAAGGCCGTAGTGGTCGCCACGAAGGAAAGAGAGGGTGTGTCTTCACTTTTCTTGGGTGCAACGACCTCTTCATCATCTTCAACAATTGGCATCACCTCATAGATGAGGTGGACTTCCAAGTCATCATCATCAAATGCTTCGGGAAGGTTGATTGTCGCTGATCCCTGAAGCGAATCTCCAAGCGGAATAATTTCTCGCAGAATGTGAGGGTAGGTGCCAAGACCGTTGGTCCCTTCCTCAAAGACCGCTCCTGTTTCTACAATCCATGCTGTGACATTGAGCGTTGCATTCTCCAAATGTGCTTGATCGATGTCCAGTGCCCATGTGAGGGCTCCACTCTGAGCCCCGGAGGGCGTCCATGAGAAGGATGTTGAACCATCGCCAAGGCCAAGGCTTTGGTTTGCCATATTGTAGAATTCCACGTACAGAGAGGCTTCGTCCGTCACACTTCCTTCCTTCATCATCGTCCCGTTGAACACAACGCCAGGGGGCTGTTGTCCGCCGGTAATCGATGTCGCTCCATATCTGGCCTTCCATCGAGAATCCAAAGCCTCCGTCCCGAAAGGGTCCTGGCTTTCTCCAATGGAGCGATGGATGTGATACTGCTGTAGTGCGCCTTCTGCTTGAACATCATCAAGACCGTGTTCAACGTCGACACAATTCTCACACCACGTTGCAGTGAATACTTCAACCACAGCAGGCAGGTCACTCAGATTCGTGAGGCTCGTAGTAGCATTACCTGCTTGGCTCCACTGGCCGCCAAATACCATCCCATGTTCAACGGGTGCCGGGGGCAAGGCAGAATGGGCGGGCAAGGAAATGACGAGTAGTGAAGATACAGCAAGGAGACTCAAGAGTCGTCGCATGGACCTTGCGAAGTGCTGGCGGGATATGAAACCCGCTACGATTACTCTTCAACGCCTTCTTCAGCGCCTTCTTCAGACGCGTCTTCCTCGCTACCGCTTTTCTTCTCGAAAAGAATCACACCCTCTGCAAACAAACCTGCTTCCACAGCGTCTTTGATGACCTGCAGGCGACTCTTGACCCCGGCCCCTGATAGGGAGACGGCTCGAGCAATGCAGGCAAGGTTCTGGTGAGATACGCCGAGTGAGTCCAAGGCTGCAAACATGACACAAGCAGCGACCATGTTGACGGGAACGTTGCCGGTATGCGCTTCAAGCGAAGGCTCTCCGATTCCCGTAAGCATCCCCCAGAAGGTCTCCATGATAGCGTCCATTTCGGCACTTGAAAAGCGGGAAGACAGCGCAACGATGAGGTTGTCGACAGCCATGTCCAACTGGTCGGCGCGTAGAGCAGCACGGTGCAAGACGGCGGGCGGTTGGGCCCACCCTTGGCGGACGCGTGCCTTATAGTGCTTGGAAATGGTTGCCTTGGCATTCTTGAATTGAGCTTCAGTGATGCCGTATCGGTCCATCAAGAGTTGGCGATTGATGGGTGCGGTTCGGAACCATTCATGGGCGAGCACGCCGATCGCAAGGGCCATAATCAACAGATTCTCACGGTCGCTGCTTCCTTTGATACCATCGGGTTTGCGGGTGATTGATGTTTTGGGACATTTGAGGAGAGCTTTCTCTCCCGGAGAGAGTGTGCGACGCTTTGACTCTTGCAGACGAGTCAGTTTTCGAGCTGTTGCACTGGCGAGTAAGATGGCCGCTTTGGCGATGTCTTCAGAGAAAATTTCCTTGATTGTGGAAACGAGGAGACGGAACATTGGGTCAGATTCTCGCTGAGAATTTCGGTCAGCCCATGCGCGACGGCGTGCGCTCTTGCGCTGTTCTGAGGTGAGCAACTTACCGTGAGCGTCGTACTTGTCGTTGGGGTTCATGCGGGTGCTGGACGCACGCTCACCTTCCTTGGCAAGACTGTCTACTACTTCGTGGGTTCGTCCGTCGCCAAGCGCTGAATTGCTGTTGGTCTGCGCGTCGTTGAGCGGAATGTTTGAGACCAGCCCGCAAGAGCAGACTCGTTCGCCTCGCACCGTATCAAGTTCGTAATCAGTTCCGCCGCAGTCATCGCATTTTTCTTCTTTTTTCATCTTTTTTTCCTCCACTGAGATCAATATAATTCCTCGACCACTTATAAAGAATCCACATCTCCCTTGGAGGAGTTGCTTCATACGGGATGTGGGACGTTTCATATCTTGACATATTCTTATTAGTCTATGCCCTATTTAAATGTTGTGGTAATAGACCCGCCTGCGATGGCCAGAAATGCCGTAAGAGTGCGAAATAAACCCATCGCTCCAACCAGCGGGGCAGTTCCTCTTCAAGGTTGTCATGTCATTCAACCGAAAACAACTACTTATCTTGTTTCAACCGATTTTTGCATCCTCTCAGGGGAATCATAGCACAGGTTCAAGAAGTGTCGCCTGACCTTTCCCCAATGGGTAGTGAGATGACGTCCGGTTATGTGACTCAAGAGTACGTACCCGCAGGGCGCGGCCTCCCGACATGGCTCATGGATGCTTACGAAAAGGAATCATCCCCACCGTTCCTTTTGTTACACCCCAACGAACTCCATCGCCGTCAAACGCTCGACCGCCTCCAACGTTTGGGCTACAACGTATCACCTCAGCATCATATGACGCTCAACCAATTGGTTCGGACATTGCACACCGATCTCCGCCTTCCGGTCCTTCTTGACAACGATACAAGTTCAGCGATGATCATTCACTCAATGTGCGTTACGGCTGCGGAGTCCTATCACTTCCCGCTCCTGCATACTCCTGGTACAACTCCTTGGAGCTTCAACAAATCTCAACGCCTCCATCGCCTCTATTCGGAGGTTATGAGCCTCAGAAAGCCATTCAATTGGGAAGGAAACCCGGGCCTTGAGACCTATCATGATGTGATTCTTTCTTTTGAGAAACAAGCCGGTGGTAGCCATCCGACCCTTGTTCCTCGACACGTTCTAACAGCGCTTCAAGCCATTGAGGAAGCGCCATTCCACCTGCGACATCTTGACGGTATGATCGTGCTGGACCAGGCGCCAGATTTTACTGAAATCGAACAGGATATCCTTCTTGCCCTCTCACGTTTTTGCCCGATCCACCAACTCCTCAACCCTGGCTCATTCCGACTTGGCCACCACGGAGCTTATCTGGTCGATCAAGAAGCAGTCAACGAGCGTAGTTTACCCGATTGGGTACCCAAACACCACCTTTGGGGCAGTAAGGGAGAAACCTGGAATACCGTTGTTTCACAGGAGTATCAAACCCAATACACGCGACTTCCAGTCGATCAGCGTCAACAGGTCATCCCGGCCACTTTGGCGTTGTTAGCAAACTATTTTGACAGCAATCAAGGTCGAGTTTTGATTGTAGACGGGGCCGTTCAAGAGCGTGAATTGGCATGGGCGAATGCTCTGTCTGGACTCGGGCTGGCGTGGCGGCGCTCTTCTTCAACGCTCAGTCGGCAACCTGCACATCATGCCCTCCTCCAAGCGGCTCAATTGCCTCAGGGTATGAGCGCATGGTCCATTGAATCGCTCCGTTCTACGTTTGCATCCTCGACCCTACCGTTCAATTCGGACATGCACGCAGGCCTTTCACATCCATCTCAAGAGTCTTGGCAACCACGCCTTCACATGGACGTTCTCGAAAGCATGGCTGAACGCTTCCACGTCCTTGGTGGCCCTGGTGCGCTCGCACGTTGGCTGGGCGTTCTTTCCCGAGCGCGCCCCTCCCTCACGGAACGCCGACCAGAAGAAAAACGACAGGCTCTCGAGGAAACTCAGTGGTGGCTCGCCTGTACAATGAAGGTTTGGAAACCCCTGCTCATGGATGAAGATCAACATCTCCTACGCTACGATGTAGAAGGATGTAGCACCGGTCAACTTCTACCCACGCCATCTCCTCCATCATCGGGTATGGCGTGGTTGACACAGGTGATTCGACTGCTTGATTTTGAATCAATCAATCAGCGCAGAGCCCCCCATGATAGCGGTCTGGGCACAGTACAAGCATTGGTGGATGCTCTCAATGAAGTCCGGCATTCGATGCTGAGTCTTGGTGCAACCTTCCCGCACACTGGAAAAGCCTTCGTTGACTTGATTGATTTCGTCGGAGAAAGTACACGCATCCAACACAGTATGTCCGTGACGCCAGCGATTGATGTCGTGACGCCTGAGGAAGCCCTTGGATGTGAGGCTGACCTCCTCATCCTTGCCGGTTTAGATGTCGACTCGTGGCCGATGAAGAGTCCTGTGATTCCTTGGCTTGATGCGAAAGCGCTCCTCGAGTTAGGCATCTTTCAAACCGACGGGCCAATCCGCAGAGGGCGCCATCACCTTCGCCATTTATTCAACGCAGCGCCTCATGTCATCGTGTTTGACTCAAGTCCCGAAGAAGGAGGTGGCCCGAGCGCTCCTTTGGCCGAGTGGTTGAGTGACATACGCCGCTCCAAGGAATGGGACCGAATGAGGGATGCGCCCTCTTTCCTTCCCCCATCCACATATTCTGGAAGTGATGGGGCGAAGCCATGGCGATGGGTCATTAGGGAACGCGGCCACGGAAGTTGGCTCTCCCCCCAACAATACAGCCTTGAACATCAAACTCCGACTCCCCGGCTTGTTCGACACGGCCATCAAGGGCGAGATCAACGCCAACAACTGGGCTTGGATTTCGTGAATAATCAGCCCGTGGGGGCAATCATGAACAACGCGAACGCGCTCCTTCAGGCGTTCGAACCAAGCATACAGGCGGACCGTCAACGACGTCAACCAATGGCACGTCAGATGAATCCCGGTGAAGTTTTCGGATGGGGCCAGCGCCATAATCTCCTAAGTACTGACGCCTTGATCTTACGCCCTACAAAAGCCTCCTTGAAAGCAAGAGGAAGCCTTTCACCAGCCTGGCCGCACCTCGGCTTCAAAGACGCAAAGAAACTTGCTCCTGCTGTTGACCCGCGACCCTTACCCGCATACGATGCCCAAGGCTTGGCATTGACCGAGCGATTCGGGCGAATTGAACATGAAATTACTCGTAAGGTTTGGTCTCCAAGTCGCTTGGAAGCTTGGCTTAAATGCCCTCGCCAAGCATGGACGAAACAGGTTCTGAAGGCTGATGATGAAGCGGGTGCAAGTTCTGAAGACGTCAACATGCGCATTCGTGGTGAGGTCGTTCACCAAGCAGAGGCAGCCTTGCTAGAAGGCCACGGAATTGAAATCACCAAAGAAACATCAACCGATATTCTGCCGCTTCATTTGGGCCCGATGGGCGTTGATGACGCAGGATGGCAACGGATTCTTCAATTCCTTCAAAATGATGTTCTCTGGCTTGGTCGCCACAATGCCGTGTCCGTACACCGTACCAGAGACTTGGTGGATGCGAGTGCAGAAGAATGGCGTGCTTATCTCGAAGGAGAAGGCAGCCTGCCAGCCAGCGGCCGCCTCGCTCGAATGCTTCACGCCGACCTTGCACTACATCACGCTGCCCCGGTTGCGTCGGAATGGGCAACGGTAAGAAATCGGGAAAAGTCAGTGACCATGACCGTTGATGTCGATGGAGAAGAGGCGCAGTTTGAACTCTTTGGTTTTGCTGATAGAGTGGATGTTTTGCTTCCTTCGCCCTCTCAACAAAAAGGACTCGAAGAAGCGGGAGTTTTAGGCGAGCAATCCTATGACTCACCCTACCCACTTGACGGCACGCCACGCACTGCTCAACGTTTGGTCATTATTCGCGACCTCAAAACCGTGTACGGGCCCAAGCCAAAAACCGAAGGTCTTCGGCATGCACGCAGTCTCTTTGAAGATCTCCAATTGGCACTTTATGCGAGAGCGTGGGAGGTTCTCCACCCCAACGACCGCGTCATTGGAGTAGGGGCAACCGAAATCGGTGAAAACACCGTTCACTATGTCGAGCTTGATAGTGACCTTTTGCCCCTACGAGCGGAACTCGAAATCGGAGAGATCACCGATTACTTTCCCCTTCAGTTCCCAGCCCTCAATGACGAAAATGTGCACCGAACTCCTCTACGGACATGGCTCTATGAGCGCTTAATCGTGGCCCACCGAGCCGTTGCAACCGCAGCATCAGGGCAGGTCAATCCGACACCTGGAAAGCACTGTGACTATTGTTCCCTTTCTCATTCCTGTGCTGTTTCAACCTATTCCGGAGGCGGGTTTTGATGGTTGAATTCAACAAGAGCCAGCGCCTCGGTTTGGACCTTGACAGGCACATTGCTTTGGATGCAGGAGCGGGGACTGGAAAAACGACGGTCATGGCGGAACGTTATGTTCAGCACCTCATCGCTACTGAACAACGAGCGACGCACATGACGCCTCCAGGTCCAAGAGTTCCACTCAGCGGCCATGGAGCCCTTCGTTCACCCAAAAAAGAACGAACCGAACTTGAAGACTGGAAAGGATTGTTGCCCTCAGAAGTTGTTGCGATTACCTTCACGAGAAAAGCAGCAGCAGAACTCAAGGCGAGAATTCGAGATCGACTGGCTCAAAGTCGAGCACAACCTCTCGCATACGGCGATACAGACGGGATTTATGACCCGCGTCTCCGTCACGATTCTGATGTCGAAATGCTCCTTTCAGGTTTGGATGAAGCGCCCATCTCAACCATTGACGCCTTTCTCAATCGTCTCGTTCAGCCCTATATCGACCTCGTTGCCTTGTATCCATCTCACCAACAGATCTCAGAAGAGCGAGCACCGTTGATATTGAATGACACCCTGAACGCGGTGTGGAGAATTCGTACGGTTTCAGACGCTCATGAAGCGGGTATCCTTCATCACCACGAAGAATTCCTGCTTGCACGAAATCGACTTGTCACGAGATTGGGCGGGCAAGGCAATGCAGAAACTGTTCTCGGAGGTTTGATGGACCGATCACTCTTTGTTGAACAATCCCATCGTGCTATGATTCAGCGTGCTGAGGAACTGGGGTTGGATTGGGCCGGTCGCGGCCCCGCCCCCGCAACAATCTTGCTGGACATGATCGCAGAACCAGTGGCCCAACAACTACCAGGATTTGTGACAACACTGGCAGAAGAACTCATCGGATGGACCAGTGAATTCCTTCCTTACGCCGCCTCATGCCTGCATCCAGCAGAAGCGGATACTGAATTGACGCGGTTCAATCACCTCGTACGAACGCTGAGCGAGCCGGTTCCCGACCAAGTAGGCGAGCAATTGGTCTGGGTTTGGAAGGTCCTTCTCGGCCTGGCAACCTCGAGTGGATTGAAAAAAGGGACACCGACCTTTTTCCCAAGTGGCATTTTGCCCAAAGGTGACAAATGGCCTTCAGGCTTGACCTCAAAAACCAATGCGCAAGGGCTTTCAAAAGACGAGAAGGATGCGCTTTATCATCGCTCTGGACAGCGTATCAACAGGATGAAAGCGCACCTTGAAACATCAACTGCAAAACTTATCTCACTGTTGGCGAGGTCGGCCTTTTTACTCAATCCTGGAAACGGATTTGATGGAATGCCCCTCGACTGCCCCTTACGTTTGGACCCGCTTGAAGACCCGATTCCAGTGGAGCCTGGAGAGCGAGACATGTACGTCTCATCAACGCTTCAAATGGAGGTCTTGAGCGACCTGATTGTTCTCCATCAGGGATGCAATCAAATTCTAGCACGGCGAAAGTCCGTAGACGGATTACACGATTTTAACGACCTCCAACGCTTTGCTGCTGACCTGCTCCTTGCCCGTTGCCCTGATGTGTGCCGCCACACATACCCTCCCGAAGTGATCGACGCCTTGGATGGGTTGGGGGATGAGCCATGGAACGACGCGCACATCTCGCGAGCCATTACGCTCTTGAATGACCGCCCGCAACTTCAAGCAGACTTACATCGGCGCGTCCAAATTCTATCGGAATTACGACGTCAATTCCGCGCCTTTATCATCGATGAATACCAGGACACTAATCCATCGCATTATCGCCTTCTTGCTCGGTTGTGGGGTCGTCGCGCTCACCGTGCCGATGACCCACCTTGTCCCAGTGGTTTGTGGGACCCCACCGTCTGCATTGTTGGGGACATGAAGCAGAGCATCTACCGTTTCCGACAGGCCGAGGTGTCGGTGATGCTCCGTGCAGTAGCCACGATACGCTTGTGCAACAGCATTGAATCACACGAGCCAAGACTTGACCATCTTCGTCAGCCCGGATGCGGCCGTGACCCAAGACCCATTGGCGCAGGTGGTTTAACCGGCTCATTCTCGAATGAACATACGGGTGAAGAATCAGCCCCCCACACCTTCGTTCCCTTCGAAGAGGAAGATGTGGAAGGTCAACCAGCCATCACAGGAGATCGGCTTGTCCGTCGCCAAGAAGGCCACATCGACCTTACCTCAAATCACCGTACACGTCATGATTTGATGGAAACGATGAACGATATGTTTGACGAAGTCTTTGATGCTCGATACCATGCACTGCCCGGCGATTGGCATGCTGAGGCTCAGCGTCTTCGCCCTGCCAGAGATTTGGACGAACCAGGTGCGCTTGAGTGGCTCCTCCCGATTCAAGGACAACTCCAGGGGGTTTCAACAGATCTCGATGTCGCTCTCAACACCTTTGGAGACCCGAATGCCAAAGGCTTCCAACTCGAACACGAACTCCTCGCAGATCGCATCCAAGCTCTCCTCAATCAAGACCCCACCCAAGTGTGGTCATCAAGTGAAACAGGATGGGTGTCAGTTGAAGAAAACGGGGCGGAGGTCCGTCCCGAAGACATCATGATTCTCATCAATTCAAGAACTCATTTACCCGACATGGTTGAACGACTCCGCGCTCGTAATATCCCCGTGATGGCTGACCGACAGGGGCTCTTGCTCCTGCAACCCGTCATCCAGCCGCTGATGTCCTTGTTGGCTATCATGGCCAATCCACGCTTGCGTAAAGCAGGAATTGAGTTTGCTCGTTCAGCAGTGGTGGGAATGAGCGACAGTAGCGTGCATACAGCTTTTTCATCGCTGGAAGACGGAGCACCAGTATGGCCCAGTTTAATCGCTCATGCTCCGACTCCTGCCGTCGGCGCCCTTCTTGAGCGCCTTCATCAACGTTCATCATGGGGTGCAATTTACGATGTGTTCGATGATGTATTCGACCATTCCGACCTCTTTGTCGTGTATTCAGACGACGCTCAACGCCAGCATGCAGAGGCATGGCTGGGTATGATTCAATCCATAGGGAATGAAGTCGGTCACGACGCCTCAGCATTGTATCGTCGAATGGGTGAACTACGAACACTTGGCCGCCAAGGCCCTCAAGCCATAACACGGCCCGGGCAAGCAGCGGTTCAAATCATGACCATTCACGGTTCAAAGGGCTTGCAGGCTCCTGTCGTAGCGGTCACCGGTTTGTTTACTGGAGGGATGGCTGATGCGTCAATTTCTGTTCAAGATAACGTACTTGTCACCCCGCAAGTTATTGCTGGGCGCCTGCGACCCTATGCGGCCAAAAACCCTCCTGAGGACGGTCTTTGGGCCTTTGCAAGCCAAATGAACAAGGCCCAAGATAAGGCAGAATTACGACGCAAATTTTACGTGGCTCTTACTCGGGTCAAAGACCGCCTTATCATCACTGGCTCCCCAGGAGATTCATCGACCTTTGACGAAGATTCTGGCGTGCTGTCGGTGAAGATCAAGCCTGACCCGAGGACGATGGGTCGCATGTTTGTTGAGGGCCTGCGAAGAGCTGCATGGTGTGCCAATGATGCCGCTTCGCCCTGGCTGTTGGCAGGTGACGCTGAAAAGGATGAACTTCCATTGTTCAATCCAGGTTCCGAAGAGGTTTTACTCAACCCCGCTCACCTTCTTGCATCAAGTCCACTTGGACAAGCGGGCGTTCAAGGCATAAGGCTCTATCATCATCCATCATGCTTCGGTACTCAAGAGATTTTCTCGCCTCAACAACGCGCACGACACCTTCAGCAACGCCTGAGTGAAGACCTTGAAGGAGAGGTTCCAATACCCCAAGTCATCGTTCAGGACCGAGCCATCAAAGGCGCAGCCCACCATTTGGATTCTACCAATGCTTGCCCTCGGAAATACTGGCTCGAACACGTCAAGGGGTGGGTAAGTGAACCCTTCATGTTCCCGAACACGGAACCTTCAGAAACTGAATCACCTCTTTGGCCAAAGGCAACAGAATTCGGATTGATGATGCACAGAGTTCTTGAAATTGGACTTCGCAATCCGCTGAATCACATCGCATCCCACGCGCCACTTGACCGAGAATGGCTCCATAAAAGCGATGATCAAGTCCTGGCATCATCAACAACAATCGCGAGGGTCATGAATGAATTTGGATACGGAGAAACTCAACGCGAGGGCACACCGGAAGCGACCTGGCGAGACCGCCTCATGCACCTCTCCGAACTTATTGACAGGGGAATCTTAGGCCAGTGGGTCAAAGGTGAGCATGTGAATGAGTACAGCGTCGAAGCCGTTCGTACAGAATTGCCATTCTTCCACCGTCACGAAATTGATGCCTCTGAGATGCCCGTCCCCATCTTTTCTCCCCGAGGTCAAAGCGAACTGCCGATGGTCAAGAGCATCAACATGGATTTCAGCGGCCGTGCAGATTTGGTGTTAGCTCTTGCAGACGCCAAAGGTCGAGGGTATCTTCAGGTTGTTGACCTTAAAACACAAGGCTGCCTTCAGCCCTTCAACGAGAACGACTCCACGAAAGGGCATGGTTTGCAGACCACGCCGCCCACCACGACCACGCCCTACCCAATAGGGCCATATGAGCGAGGAATTCTTGACGAACACCGATTGCAGTTGACGCTGTATTCCATGGCTCTTGAAGCCATTGAACAACGAAAACCAAAGGAACACCGACGGACGATCCTTCCCCCCGCAATTCTGATTGGGGCTAATGGGCGTATGGTCCAGTTAACGATCGACGAATTTGAAACATCTCGTGAAGAACTGCTCGAGCACCTCTTCTGGCGCAGCATGCTTCATCTCAATTCTGAAACCGAGGAACCACCTCGCCTCCCTACCGATTCGAAACTATGTGAACAGTGCCCATTTTATCGTGGTGACATTCGACGTTGTGGGCCCGAAGGCGCCCCTCTTGGGCTGCAGTGATTTAGAGTTTTGATGCCGTGATGACAAGCGTACCCGCCCATCCTTCTTTTGCTCCAGTTTGTGCCGTTGAAACGTTGATGAAACCAGCCTCAATCATGCCGTTTCGCCACTGCTCAATGGAAAGTGTAGTCATGTGCACGTTGAGTGCCTCAGGCCAGTCGTGACTCGATGGATTTTCGAGGTAGTGGTCAACTCCAATGACGATATTTCCACCGGGGTTGAGCCAGTCAGCGTGCAGAGTTTTGAGAAAGTCCAATGGGTCGTGGAGATAATACAAACATTCCATGCTGTGAAGAAGGTCGACGGCATGTTCGGGCTTCCACTGTGGAAGCATCGCTTCGGTGTACGAGCCTTCCGGGTCCACAGCTTTTGCTTTTGCAATCATGGCGGGCGCACCATCAACACCGGAAGCACCAGTGCAAAGAGGATGGGCCATCAATTTACGAACAACCCAACCGTTTCCACACCCAATATCCATGGCAGTGAATGGATGTTGCAAGTCTGCAAGAACTCCTCCGAGCATCACCTCGACGCTTGGTTCGTGCCCCCGCTCCATCCCTTCGTCTCTCCCAGCCTCTGCCCATTCGCTGAAAACATCGGTTGCCTTTCTCTGACTCATATGCTCCACCCCTCATCGGTCGTCCATGAAGATGTTCATGGCGAAAAGAAGATGCTCGCCCTCGATATGGAGGCAACATGTTGGACACGACAACGAGCCTTGAAGACGTACTTTACCCTCCCATAGAGGCATATGAAACTGGATTTCTCAAGGTTGCTGAACTACATACCATCGCATGGGAGCGAAGCGGTAATCCAAACGGCATACCGGTTGTTGTAATTCACGGAGGACCGGGCGGGGGAGGTCAGCCATCGTATCGTCGATACTTTGACCCATCCGCTTTTGACATCATACAATTTGACCAACGCGGGTGTGGACAATCAACACCTCACGCCGAGCTCGAAGACAATACGACGCAGGCTTTGGTCGGAGATATCGAACAACTCAGAGAGCATTTAGGAATTGAAACATGGCATGTTTTCGGCGGCTCATGGGGTTCAACGCTATCGCTGATCTATGCTCAACATCATCCACAACGAGCTATTAGTTTGGTTCTCCGAGGAATTTTTATGTGCCGTAAAAGTGAACTTCGCTGGTTCTATCAAGACGGAGCAAGCCATATTTTCCCAGATGCCTTTGAACCCTATCGTAATCATATTCCCGAGGCCGAACAAGACGACCTTATCACCGCCTATTATTCACGGTTGACGAGCGAAGATGCAGATGTTCGCCGTGCTGCGGCAAAGGAGTGGACTCGATGGGAAATGGCGACAAGCCGACTTTTCCCCGATCCAGAATATCTTGAGAAAGCCGAAGACCTCGACTTTGCAGTAGCCTTCGCTCGTATCGAATGCCATTATTTCATCAATGCAATCTTCGTCGAAGAAGCCCACATTCTCAACAATGTGGCTTCTATTCAACACATTCCGACTGTGATTGTTCAGGGCCGTTATGACGTGGTTTGCCCGCCACGCAGTGCTTGGGAATTGCACAAAGCATTACCGCAGAGCCGTTTGGTGATGGTAAGCGATGCAGGTCACTCAATGGGCGAGGTCAGTATTGCTCGGGAATTGGTCAGCGCCACCAATAACCTTCGTTAGGAAGGAAGGCCTCTCATAGTGAGGTGAAATGGTGCTCTTTCAAGCGTCGGCTTGATAGGGAGGAGAGAACTCGCCGTATGTGGAGGCTTGACCTCCCGGTGAGAATATGACGGAAGGAACCATCACGCCTGAGGTCCGCATCAAGGAATTGGAAGAAGCACTTGCCACTGAGACAGACCGTTTACAAAAACTGTTTGCAGCCTATGAATCTCAAGAAAAGGAACTCGTAGATTCTCGAGCAGAAATCGAAGTCCTTGAGAAAGAAATCATTGACCGAGAAATCGAAAAAGAATCGCTTGAGTCCATCATTGCTGAGAAAGACGTTCGTGTCCGTGAGTTGGAAATGAAAGCCACGAAATCCTCCAAGCGTGTTGAACACCTTGAACCTGAATTGGACAAGATGGAAGAAAAGTACTCCCGTGAAAAAGACCGATTGGGCAAAGTCTTCGGCATTGCTGAGGAATTGGATAACGACCTGCGTCTCGCCGTGACTGAGATGAAAGCCCGTGACGACTGGTATGTTGGTCACATGCAAATTTTTGAAGATTTGAACAAGGCCATCAAAGAGCGCTACGAGATGATCGAGCGTGCCGTTGAATCCGAGCGCAAGTCACAACACATGTCCCGAGCCTTTACCGAACGCATTGAAGAAATGGTTCAAGCGCGCAGTGAGGAAAAGAGCGAAGCTGAGGCTGAAGCAGCAGAAGCAGAAGAAGCCACTGCGGCGGTCGAAGTCGTTGAGGACCTCCCCGAAGCACCACCAGCAGAAGAGCCAGTCGCAGAAGATGCTGAAGACGAACCCGAGGCGACTTCCGAAGAACCCCCCGCAGATTGGGGCGATGGCGAAGACCCTTGGTCCTCTGACTAGGTGAGATGATGGCAGGTCTGGCCCCCGGAGGCCACGGGCCAGTATTGATGATGAGCATGATGGGCGTCAGCGCCCTCATCATTGGCACCATCATTGACCCCGTCGCAGGACTCATTCCCCTGTTTGGCATACTGTGCCTAATGGCAGCGGCCTTTTTCGTGAATTTCTGGCGAGATCCAGACCGCCCTGTTCCGCGAACGGAAGGGGTTCTGGTATCACCTGCTGACGGCCATGCGATGTTTTTGCGGCGCGAACGCGCCATTGGTCGCCGACCAACGCAGAAAGAAGTTCAGCAAGGGCATACCGAAAGCGATGCGCTTTCGGGAGACTGGTACCCTCGCCCCCTTGAAACACCCCTTTCATTTGCAACAGAACAGCGTTTTGAATCCGTTGCGCCCGGCCAAGAAGGCCCGAATGACGTCTTTCGCCTCGCTATTTTCATGTCCCCTCTCGACGTTCACGTGAACCGAGCGCCGGACGCTGGTGTATTGGAACGCATTGAGCACCGAACCGGAAAAGGCATGCGCCGAGGGCCTTTTCGTGCGGCGTTCAAAAAAGAAAGCCAGTACAATGAACGGGTCCGTTCAGTCTATCGCCTTGAGAACGGGACTCGCCTTGAAATGACACAGATTTCTGGTGCCTTGGCTCGTACAGTCTTGCCCTACGTGGGCCAGGACGCCCACGTTCGGCGGGGCCAGCGAATCGGCATGATTCGTCTTGGTTCACGTGTGGACCTTCGCGTTCCGGCTCACCTGTATTCGTCGTCGGTCATTACCGCAGAAAACGGTGATACGGCTCATCCCAAGGGCATGCATCTTCAAGCAGGGCGGAGTGTCGTGTTTACATTAGCGGGGGACGATGAATGAGTGGATGGAAGCGAGCAGTGCCGGCAATTCTTGTGCTGCTCATCGCCAGCATGCCCTTGGTTTACTACCAACTCGGAAACTTGGTTTACACACAGGCTGCTGCCAGCAGCCCGGATTGTTCTGGCCATGCCGCACGAAACTCGCCTGACAATTTCAGCGTGGAGTTGTGGCACGAAGACGTCAGCGTTGTGACGCATGAGAAAAACGACACACTGTCGTCTCACTTGGAACCGTTGTGGTTTGACTCTTGGGACAATGCCACCATTGACGTTCCTGACGAACCCATCACGCTGGCGGCGTGGGTCATGGAGCACAACGCCAGCGACCCTTGGGTGATTGTGGTTCACGGAATTAGGTCGTGCAAAGCCAACCATGAGGCCCTGATCCCCGCTGCTTGGCTTCACCAAGCCGGGTTCAATGTCATCCTGTTCGACATGCGAGACCACGGAAACAGCACCGTAGAAGACGGTCTTGTGTCCGCAGGACAACGGGAGCATCGGGACGTGTTAGCAGTTTGGCATTGGCTGCAGGACACCAAAGGGGCTGAACCTGAGCACATCGGGGCCGTCGGCATTTCAATGGGGGCTGGCGCTGTCACCATCGCCTTTGAGCAAGAGCCAGCGCTCCAATCCGTGTTTTTGGAGTCCCCGTACTCATCGATGGGCAACGTCATTGAAGAGGAATTGGTGTTCGCCGGTTTCCCAGTGTTCCTCAAGGACGCCGCCCTCTTTGCTGGCAAGGTCTCCTCAGGCGACAATTTGGTGAAGTACGAACCGATTGAAGCGATGAATGTGGTGGGAAACCGCTCGGTGTTCGTGACGCATTCTCTGGAAGATGTCCGTATCAATACCTACCACGGAAAATCCATGTGTGAAGCAGCTCAAGCCAGCGTGGACGCCAACGGTACAGTTGATTGCTGGTTCGCCTCGTCGGCTATTTCTCACAACGATGGCGACCGCGAAGGTGTCCTCTCTCACATTACGCTGATGCTGACCCAACCCGACATGTACAGAGACAAACTCGTCGACTTCTTCAACAACAGCATTGGCCAACCCAATGCGGTGGTTTGAAACCACGAACGCTCACCCAAGACCGAGGCGAACCCATGTCCCAACCCAGCGGTCTTCGGATGATTGGTGAAGGCAGTAAGGGATTGCGCATTCACGATTTGGTCAAGGCCCCTGCAAATACGCCGTGGGCCAAAGCCAAACAACAATCTTGGGATGCCAGTGAACCAGCAACGGTCTATGTCACACCCGAAGTGTTAGCAGACGGCACACCCTGTTCGGCCGTTACCGTGATTCTTCGAACAAAAGGATGTCACTGGTGGTGGTCCTCGGGGTGCACCTTTTGTGGTTATTTCAACGACACGCGCGATGATGTCACCAGTGAAGATCTCCACGCTCAGTGGGATGCAGCGAAAGTGAAATTCGACCAATTTGCCGACCAAGCCATGGTCAAGGTCTACACTTCAGGAAGTCTGCTGGAAGACCGAGAAATACCCGTTGATTTCCAGGAAACAGTGCTTCGTGATTGCGCAGAACTCGGAAAAGAACTCATCGTAGAAAGCCGCTGTGAACAGTTGACCGAAGAGAAATTATCCTGGGCCACCAAAATCAATCCCTCCTTTACCGTCGCCATTGGTTTGGAAGCATACGATGACGAAGTCTTGCGCTTCCACGTCAACAAAGGTTTCACGACATCATCATGGGACCGGGCGGTATCAAATCTTGAGACGTTCAACCTCCGAGTCAAAACCTACCTCATGTTCAAACCCCCTTTCATGAGCGAGGCTGATGCACTTGATCACAGCGTCAAATGGATTGAGGCGGTAGCACATCGCAGCGATGAAATTTCAGTCAACCCGATGAACATTCAACGAGGCACGGTCATCGACCGATTGCATCGTCACAACGAATACCGGCCACCGTGGCTTTGGTCCCTCGTAGAAATGATTCGTCGTGCCCACCCCAGCCTTCATCCCGATGGTGGCTCAAATTCTCAAGGAGAGGCCGTGAGTCGCCTCATCGTTCATCCAACGGCTGGAGGAAAGGTACGAGGGTCTCACAATTGTGGTTCCTGTGATGCAGAGGTTGTAGCGGCCATTGAACGCTATGCAGTGTCCGGCGATTTGTTGGAATTTGAGGGCCTTGCTTGCTCATGCCAGACCGTTTGGGAAAGCGAACTCACACTTGAACGCCAACTCCCCCTTCCCCTCGGCCTTTCAAAACCCCGCCGCGGCCGAGTCCTTGAACGCCTCCGCTCACCTTGAAAAAGAGGGCCGAAGGCCTTCATTTTCGTCAATTCATGTGGTGAATGTTTATCACCGCCCGTCAAGTCGGATGTTTTGACCCCTATGGGGTCATATTGAGGTGCCCTTCGTGACAAATTCCACAGCCCTGCCAGATACAACCGTCGGAACAGGTGAACCCACAGCGAGCCGAATCGTGCTTACGCTCCTCTTCGTGGGCCTTCTCGGTCTCTATTCACTCTTCTCAAATGTCTTTGGTTGGGACAACCTTCCACTGCTCGGAGAACTCGTTCCGCTCATCGAAAACCTCGGCGGCAGCGGCATCTGGTACTATCTCATCGGTTTCTTGGTTGGAATCGGTGCGATTGTGGCAACATTGGTGGGCGAGGTTCTCGCAGAATAAGGGAGGTGTCATGAATGGAAACGATTTTCTTGTCCGGTGGCTTTCTCCTCTTCGCTCTCTTCTTTATGTCCCAGTCTCTCGTCAAAGGCGTGGGTTCCGTCGGTGGAGCCTTGACGCAAATCGGCTTGTTCATCCTCCGGAAAAACCCACCCGGCCTCGTCGATATTTTTGACGATAAGAACGGTAGCGGGTCTCGAACATGGATGAATTTCGGTATGCTCTGGCTCGTGTTCGCCGGCCTGCTCGGTTTCTTGGGAGGCTGGCATAATTACGATCCAACAGCACTGGACTCGTTGGCAAGTGTAGGCTGGTCCTATGATGACGGTTCATCCCTGCGGGCTGTGACCCTTACTCTCCTGAACTTCGCTCTTCTCTACGGTCTGATTGGAGCAGGTATGGTTGCCGTCTCCCGCAACGGTAACGGACGCTTAGCCAGTGAAGCAAACGCTTCGCTGATGGCCGTGGTTCTCACAGGACTCATCCTCTTGCGCTACCTCCTGCCTTTCATCTTCGGTTTCCTCGACATCAATACCGAAACCGGTGCGGTAGCAACCATGCTCTACAGTTTCCAGACCCTTGCGGTTGGTCTCGTGCTTGTACCCGTTCTCATCAATATCCTCATCACAGCAGCAAGCCGTGGTGAAGAAAAACTCCAAACCAGTTCTTGGTTCCTCATCATGGGGGTTACCGCAAACATCCTTGCCATGCTCTACATGTTCTTTGGAGAACTCGCTGGAGCCACTCAAACCGTATGGCTCGCTGAACGTGTTGCCCACGGCTGGGTTCCACTTGCCCTCATCTTTGCAGTAGGATACCACGTCGTTCCAATGGCGGCCAAGCAACCCATTTGGTCAGCCTCCATGCGAAGCGCCAGCATGTTCCTCTTGTTCATCACGATTCCACCCTTTTTCATGACCGATGCATCCGGAAGCAATTTCCTGACCAACGTAGGTGCTATTTTGCTCACGTTGGGCGTTCTCCCAATATTTGCAGCCTCCATCAACATCATCATGACTGCCAGTTCAGGCCTCAGTTCAACGGTCAAGAATCCAGGAGCTGTCGCTGCTTTGTTGGCCTTTACCATGCTCCCATTCTTTGCTATCGGCGGTTATTTCACCGCTATGGACGAATTTGTAGGAACCGGTGATTTAGGCGCTATGGCCCATTCAGTCGATATGGGCATGCTGTTCACGATTGGCGGACTCATGGTCCTCGCCGGCGTCTTCTCCAACTACCCCCTCGCTATCGGTAAGCCACTCGCAACCCCATCAACGGCCAACTTGGCCGCATGGATGGTTCTCGTTGGGGGCGTCGCTTCAACGATCACCTTTGTAGTCGGTGATTTCACGACCAACGCCGTCGCTTCGTCCGGAGTTGAAGATGTCGTCGCCAACAGTGGCGGATTTTTCCTCACAGGATCTGGCCTCTTCTATCTCTTGGGCATCGGTACCATCATGGCTACCTTGGTGACCATTCGAACTGGCATTTCCGCCACTGGACGCACCATTGAAGCAAGTGCGGTGTCAGATGTAGCGAAGTTCACCCTCGTTGCCGGTTCTTCCACAACCATCCGTTCTCTCATCGGCCGTGGTGTGGGCGTGGATACTGAACTTCTCATCAGTCACGCTGAGCAAAAGGAAGGAGGTTCAACCATCATTGACGTGAGTGCTGAACTTCACAACGACGAAGTCACGGAGTTCCCTCCAAGTGCATCTTCTGCTTTGGTTGAATTTGTTCAATACCTGACCGACTCTGGACAATCCGTTTTTGATGTCTTCCGCTCCATGGATTTGGATGAATCTGGAAAGGTCGACAGCAAGGAATTGCTTGCCGCCCTTGAATCATCAGATATCAACGCATTGAATTCCATTGAATCAGCCGAACTCGTCGAACTCATGGACTTGGATGGCGACGGAGAACTTAACCTCCCTGAACTTGACATTGCCATTGCGCAAATCAAGCGAGACCATGGCATTGTAGCCTCCTCCGAAGAGGAGTGATTCGGGCATCGGAAGTGATGCACGTGCGCATTGGTCTGGTCGGCAAACCCAACGTGGGAAAATCAACCTTCTTTAGCGCTGCAACTCTCGCTCAGGTCGACATTGCGAATTATCCCTTCTGTACGATTGACCCCAATGTTGGTGTCGCTTTCGTAGAGGCGCGCCTCCCTTGTCCCTGTAAGGACCTGCGAGAAAAATTGGAAGGCGAGGGCCGACTTGACCCCGTTGCAATTGATGATCCCCGTCAGGGAAGTCTGTGCGAACCACGAACTGGTACATGTGCCGGGCACCGCCGCTCCGTCCCCGTAGCCCTCGTTGACGTTGCAGGACTTGTTCCTGGTGCCAGTGAAGGACGAGGACGCGGCAATGCTTTCCTCGCAGACCTCGCCAACAGCGACGTTCTCATTCAAGTGCTCGATGCAGCGGGTACCACGGATATTGAAGGACAGTTCATGGGGACAGAAGCAACTCTTGAACAGGCACAAGATGCCATGCGGGCAGAGATTGAATTTCTTCAGCATGAACTTGATGCTTGGATTGGAGGTCTTCTCGAAGACGGATGGAGTCGAGGTGTACGACGTGTCCAAGCCGAGGGTGAAAAGGGACTGATATCCTTCATCCAAGAACGATTGAGTGGACTTGGTGCTACCATGAACATGGTGAATCAAGCTATGTTGGAATTCAATGCTGCCGTTGAAAGTACGCAACAACCGTGGGAATGGGATACCTCCGTTCTCCACCGCCTCGGCCAAACACTCCGTGGACATCTTTTCCCAATCGCCTATGCTGCTAATAAATTTGATATCGCTCCAGCGGGCGTGCTTCATGGCTTCCCTCAACACAACATGGTAGGTTGTATGGCAGATGTCGAGTTGGCACTTCGCCGTGCACAAACTGCAGGGCTCGTCGATTATCGACCAGGTGCCCCTTCATTCTCGCTGACCAACGAATCCTCATTGAATGACGCTCAACGAAAGGCCCTCAACCATATGGGGGCTCGTCTTGAGGCGCATGGGGGTACGGGCTTGGCCCGTTTGCTTGACCGTGTTCTCTTTGACCACCTCGAGCGGATCGTCGTTTATCCAGTTCAAGATGAAACGCATTGGGTTGATGGCGATGGGCGAGTTCTTCCAGATGCGTTCGTGGTTCCTGCTCAGCTTCAAGCCAAAGCCCTCGCCTATCATGTGCACAGCGACCTCGGTGATGGATTCATCAGAGGAGTTGACGGCCGGACTCGTCGCGTGGTCGGTGCTGAGCACGAGTTAGAAGATGGTGACGTGCTCAAGATTCACGCTAAATCGTGATCAGTGACCCTTTGGTCGGTCATAAGCAGGGCTCAACCGTGCCATGTCGCCAGAATATCGCCCGCCGCGGTAGATGAAAATCACCGGGGCTGCAAGGGTCAGAAGCAAAAGAAGGCCGAGGAAAAAGAGCCCCCACGGTTCAACATCAGAGAGGGTAGCACCCCACAGCATCCAAAGGAATGGAAGATAGAGAAAAATGCTGTAACGGCGAGCAACAGCGGAGAAACGTGCACTTGCCATGTCCTTTTCAAACAGAACAGGGACCTCTTCTTTGGTCACCAAACCGTGGTCTACGCCACACTGGACGCAGACTTGCGCCTTCGGGCCGACTCCATGGATGAAGAACTCACGCGGGTAGGTGCTTCCACAATGGCGGCAGGCTGGCATAGGCTATCCTCATCCACGGGAGCGGTAAGGGATTCTTCAACCATCCGATTGAATTTGAAGAAATTGTTGCATCAAAAGCATTCCAAGTTCTGAACCGACGGATTCCGGATGAACCTGTAGGCTGTGAATTGGGAGTGTTGGATGTACAAGTCCCATCGGTAATCCCGTACCGACTTCATGCGCGCAGACGTTCAGTGCATGAGACCCGCCGTCTTTGATGACGAGCGAATTGTACCTCGTCAGCATGACGGGAGAATCCATTCCAGAAAACAGTGAATCTTGAACGTGCTCAACGGCCACAGGTGAGCCATGAACCGGTCCAAAGGGAGAAGGCTCAACCGAGTAACCGTCGGCAAGGGCAAGGGCCTGATGACCCAAACAGATGCCGAGTACGGGCATCTCCAGTTGACCGGCGAGTGCGTGGTGTGCAAGGGCAACGGTCAGGGCGGCATCAAGTGGCGTGCCGGGTCCCGGTCCGAGGATGAGATGTGAGGGCTGCAGGCGTTCGAGGAGATTGTGGAGGTTTACCGGGTCGAGGTAAGGAGCCGATACTGCTGAGCGGGCCAACATCACCACAACATCGTGCCCAAGTTCGGTAACCGCATTGACGATGTTGTAAGAAAACGAATCAAGATTTTCAATGAAGAGGATGCATCCGACTTCTCTTGATTGCAACGCCTGTTCGAGGGTGAACACCGAACCCGTGGACGTGGATGGTGCTCGCTGGACACCTTGTTCGATGGGATATAGTTCCAACCCTCCTTTGGAGACATTGGATTGCTCGGCAGTGATCCACCCTGCTGCTAAGCGAAGTGCTGCAGCCTTCCAAGCGGCTTCTTCAACTTCTTTGGTCGGCTCAGAACCGATGGTGATTCCACCGCCTGCTCCAATGCTACCCGACCATCTTCTTCCAATTCGCTTTGCTTCAAGGGTGCGAATGAGTATATTCCACGAAGACGCGCCTGTATGGACGTCCATCCATCCGACGGAACCCGTCCAAAAAGAGCGAGGCATCTGCTCCACAGCATCGATGGCTGCACATACCATGGTCCGGGGGCATCCAGTGATTGAGCCACCGGGGAAGACGGCTTGAATGGCTGATTGCCCCGAAGCATCGGGGCGCAGTCTTCCAGAAATGTGGCTGACAAGATGCTGAACATTGGTGTATACTTCCACGTCAAAACGGTCAACACCGACCGTCCCAGGTTCACAAACACGGGTCAGGTCATTGCGCATCAGATCCACCAACATTCGGTGCTCTGCACGCTCTTTCTCACTTTCAAGCATCGCCGTTCTGAAGGCCTCACTTTCTTCGGGAGAATTCCCACGAGGGCAGGTGCCTTTGATTGGAGAGGTTCGAACGGTGGTTCCATCACAGGCGAGAAGCGATTCAGGCGATGAACTAGCGAGTGCAAATCCCAAGTCTTCGGCCTCAACATAAGCCGAAAATGGAGCGGGGTTGTGCTGTGTTAATCGCTGAAATACACGGTAGGGGTGGTCGATATCGCCTTGCCAGTGCTTGCCAATGTTGACCTGATAGACTTGGCCGGCAACGATGCCTTGTTGGATTCTGCGGATGTTTTCCTCGTGAGTTTCATCCGTATGCGTCGTTGATTCTCTTCCGAGTTTGGCTTCTGGAATTGTGATGGCCTTCCACGGCTGTTCAAGCGTCGCCTTACACGCCTCAACCCACGCCACGTCCTGCCCAAAGGCCGTGATGGTTCCCGTTTTACATTCTTCAACGACACCATTGTCAACATACCACAACACGGCAAGGAGCGCTCCTTCATCGGGTGGGTGTTGGAGGCGTATCGGTTGAGTCCATTGTACCAGATCGTAGGCGAGTGCTCCCGACCAAAATGGACGCTGAGGACAATTCTCTGGTAGTAGTTGCTGAAAGGTATCTTGATTGGTGAGCGGTTTGAGTTTCTCCATCATGTCGCCGAGATGCTTTGCACGCAGCGTCACTCGGTGGTACCAACTGCCGTGTTTCCACTCCTCAACCTCAGCCAAGAGGACATCGGGCATCGGCGTGAGTTGAATGCCGTCATGGAGCGGTGAATGGGGCTCGCCCCGAGGTAGGTCACTTCGACTTGGTTGGCGAATCGATACTCGAAAGGACGGTGGGCCAGCCATCATGGACCATTGAGCGAGATGGGACGCAGGTCCTCCGGAAACAAGCATGACACGGTCCGGGCTTCCGTAACGGAAAGCACCCTTACCGGTCAAATCAGCTTCCGCTAATTGCTCAGCAAGCGCCATCAATCGGTCACTCATCGTGCGTCCTCAGGTCAGACCATGTGGCCTCATCGGTAAAATGTTGGTCAAGGATACGATGACCCATTGATGAGAGAACAGAGGATGAACCAACCTGCTCACCATCGATTGATTCCACGCGACAAACGCCCATGCCCGTGCCGACAAGAATCAATTCATGACACCGAGCGACCAAGCGTTCGTTCAAGCGTCCTCGGTTAACAGGAAACCCATTGCCTTTCAATTCACGTTCAAAGAGTGCTGCAGTTATTCCGTCAACACCTCCATCGGATTCGCTGGCCATCCAAACGGTGCCGTCCTCATCCAAGAGAATTGGAGTTGCCCGGTCTGCGTCGACGATGGCGTGTTCATGAATCAGTAGGGCCGCGTCACACCCAGCATCCACCGCTGATTGGAGCGCCTGCCTGTAAGCGCCCCAATCGCCGTGCTTGCACCCGTTGGTACGCTGATTCCACCGAGGTGCTGGGAGCGTGATGGCGTCAATGGCTTCATTACGCACATTGACTGGGCGATATTCAACAATCCATTCTTGGTTTTGAGCGTTGACTGAGACCCGCATCAGTTGCCATTCGTGCTGTTCAGGGGGTTGGAGAATCGGAGTGCCGTCAGGTAAGGTGATGCGTAATCGCTCCGCATGGCGCTCGAGACGAGAGCGATGGTCAGACCAATCAGCAACCTGCCTGTTTTGATGAACCAGAAGCGTTGTGAAAACGCTGCTGCGAGGTCCGACATCGCTCATGACCTCACCTCATAGCAAGTCGTCAAGGAAGGAAGTATCAATTTGAGGTGACGGTGGTGCTTGTTGTTGGTCGTCCAATAATCCGTCCAAGAGGGCGGTGTTGACCTGAGGTTGCAATACGGGCTGAGTGTTTTGGTAAGCAGGTCGTCCATATTGGTCGGCGGGAGCTCGGTCGCCAGAAGCATAGACTTCGCTACCTTGCTGTGCGGTCATTCCCGGCGGCGGTGCAGGCGTTCCTTGTGACGGTGCTGCTGGTGGCGTTGAAGCACCCCAGCCATCGTTTTCTTGAATCCCCCACGTGGCTTCTTGAAGTTCCCAATTCTTGTTACGCTGCGTTGCATTGCCTCGAGATCGCACGATGATCACGAGAAGAAGTACAACGATGAGTAACATACCTGCGGCGATGAGGTTGGGTCCAGTAAGTAAGGATTCAAGAGAGAGTTGCCCGTTTTCATCGGTAGGAGTTCCGTCGGTTCCCTGTTCGCCAAAGGGTAAGACTTCTATTGATTCAACCGTAGTTTTGCTCACACTGTCATCAAAGGGAACAACGGCGACATGCCAGGATGAAGCATTGGTCAAATCTCCGAAGACATCCGAGGTGATGAGCAAGGAATTCGAGGCACGAACCTCACCGACCATCGTAGCATCATCGGTTGTGGTGAAGGCATCATCTCCGATGAAAACGAGGTAGCCGCGCACGCTTGCATCGGTAGAATGTGTCCATTCTACGAAGATGCTTTGTTCCTCAAACCATGATGCAGTCACGCCTTCGATGTCGGGAAGATAGCCGCCTAGGTCGGTGACGCCATCGTCGATGGACTTCGCTTGAACGCTAAGTAAATCTGTCATGTGGGAGTTACCCGAGGTGTCTTCGACAACAACGGCTACCCATATCGACTGACCTGGCAGTACCGGTGTATCACCAGCAACGATGTCAATGGTCAACGGAAGGGCGGGGTTACGGTCCAGCGTTGCAATGGGCAGTTGTGGGCCGTCGCCTTGCAAGGTGACATCGTTGAAGTCATAGGTAGCAGCATAGACCTTGTAGGTGGCAACATCGTCTGAAGCAGAGAGGTCAAAGTCCAGCAGCAAAGCGCTGCCGTCGTCATTGGGTCGGTCGGTCAGTGAAAGAGCACTCAAGCGGTCTGGTGCAGTGGTGTCGTCGATGTTGTTGATTGGAGTGACCGTTGCCTGCGTCAGATTGGTGAGGTAGACATTCCCCTTGAGGTCGTGAACGGTAACCGCCACATAGAGTTCAATATCTGGTTTGATTAACTGTGGCGTCGTTTCGGTGAGATCCATCATTCCGCCTGAATCTCCGTAGAGTGCAGTTGAGATGGTTAATTCAATCGGGTTGGTTCGCTCATCAATCCACTGTTTGTTGAAGGTGAAACATCCACATACAGCTTCGTTGGTGCCAAAGGTGGCATAGGCGACAGAGAGGTCCTTGACAGGTTGGTCAGCAACCCACACTGTGTAGGACGCGAAATCTTCGACGGTTGAAGGCTCCCAAATCACGTCAATGGCCGTACCGTCATCATCGGCATGGTCGAAGGCTAAAAGTGAGGTGATACGCGCTGGGGTTGAGCCCTGGCCGAGGATGTTTTGGAATGGAGTAGCGGTCACAAGGAGCACTTCGTCAGTGTTTCCATTCAACCACAGGTCGTAGGCTACGACGCCAAGGGTGTAGGTTTGTCCGTCGATGAGCGGGACGCCATCCAATGATGAGATGATGGCTTGAGTCTCTTCGCAGGTGTTGATGACAGAGGCTTGAGAATATCCGTCCACAGAAACCAATTCACCTTCATCCGAAAGGAGCATGCCCTGTTGCATGAAAACAACATAGAAAGCGCAATCATCGGCGGTACTTTGATTCCATGTGACGGCAATCCGTCCTCCTTCATCCTCAGGAATGTCGTAGGCTTGTGTCCCTTCTATTGGGTCAGGAGCATCGTTGTCATTGAGTTCGCCGGTTGGAACAACAGGTCCGACAACGGTGACATTGGACAAATTCTCTTGATTTGCTTCATCAACACAGGTAAATCCAATCCACACCGGTACGCCAGGCGTAAGGCTGAGGATGCTTTGGTTGCCTTCATTGGGCTGCACTGCCGTTTCGGGAGTCATGCCAAGAACATCGGTCATCACGGAGCGTGAAACATAGATATTGGTGCGAGCGAGGTCCAGTGCCGTACATCGGGCCCATTCCAGTTCCAGGTCACCATCGTCTCCGTTGTCACCCATTGGCGAGGCTGTAGCCCACAAAGGTGCACCGGGGATTTCATCAGAAGGCGAGGCGGGGCCTAAAGGAGCGGATACCTCGCCCCAGCGACCGTCGTTGTATTCAACGACCACAACGGCATAGTACTCTCTACCGTCGACCAGCGGCACTCCATTGGCAGTTTCGATGTCTGCTCCGAGTCGGCTGTGCATTGAAATGGCTTTATCGGGCGTTTGCCCCATGAGGTTAAGCTCGTTTGGCACCACGCTCCATGGGCCTTCGTTGACAAAGACCAGATACCGAGCAAAGTCCTCATCGTGAACCAGTGACCATGTGGCCGTGAGGACGCCACCTCCATCATCCGGGCGGTCGACCAGAGCATCCAAGGCAACGGGTGTGTCGTTGCGCACGTAATCGTAGGTCATTCGCACTTCCATGGTGCCGTTTGAGGGCGAGTAAAGACGCAAGGAAACGTGACGTGTATTGTCGTAGAGCAGACCGTTGTCCACGGCAGATTGAAGGTTGAGTTCAAGGTTCGAGTCTTGGCTCAAATCCAAGGTAGCATCGTACTTGAGTGACACGGATTTGGCCCAAATCGCTGCGCCCTCGACAGGTGAGGTGAAAATAAGAGGGACGTTTTGGAACAGAAGACCATGAACTCCAGGTGCTCCTGTGTCGGAATCAAGGGCATAGGAAGCGGCTGGGTTCACAAGTTCAATGGCCATGCCGGGATGGGTCATCTCCGTGATGTTGGTGCCCCCTCCGTTGGTGAGTGCCTTCACGGTGAGGGGTGAGGCTGAACGCATGTATTCGCCTTCTACGGGAGCGTACAATCCACCTTTCTCAAAGCCCCAAAGCCCCGTGGTTGTGGTCATCCAAATGTGGTTTGAAGTGATGACAGCGTCCGAGTTGACACCTTGGTTGAGTATGGTTCCATAGGTCCACCCGTGCGATGGCGTGGTTGATTCAATGACATTGAACATGGTGTTGTCAAAGGCCAAGAGTGTATGGCCGTCGCTCACTAATGACGTCGGCAAGCCATACATCGTACCGTAATTGAGGCCGTCCTCAAAATCACCGCTGCTACCGTTCCAGTGAGTCAAGGGTCCCGTATCGGTGCCGATGTGAAGTCCCCACCAATCACTTGCCAGAGATATCACGCCGTTGGATGGTAACTGGTCAAAGCGATGCGTCGCGGTAACGAGCTGCGAACTCGTATCCATCATGGTCACGCCGGGCCGTTCTGCTCCTCGACCATCATGACTCATGATGAGGGTGACCGCACCATTGGCACCGTTGGATGTCGAGAGACCCCAAACGGAGTTGCCCATAAGGCCGTTTGCTGTGGTGTAGGTACTTCCAGTGTTCGTACTTTCATCCCAAACATAGAGTCCTGCTGGCGTGGCGATGTAAATGTCAGTCCCAATCGCCACGATATCTTCAACCACAGAACTTGGCAACCCGCTGGTGATTGGGTCCATCCAGTCTGACAGCGTGTAGTTGAAGCGTCCAATTCCGCCGTTGGTGGCGACATACATGATGTTGGAGGTTGCTGCAAATCCATTGACGATGCTCGATGGAAGACCAGCGACCAATCGTCCGTTTCCAAATTGCTGTGTCGTCAAGTCGAAGACCTGCACACCAGGTGGGCTTCCGCCATCACCCGCAAGGCCGATGATCAATTCACTGCCGTAGAGATGCATGGTGTCAAATTTATTGTGGACCGCACCGTTGATTGCCGTCATGGTCCGGGTGGTCGTGTCGAGTTTGATCATGCCAGTAGGATTAGAGGCGATGAAAAGGTCTGTTCCGCTCAAGTAGAGGTCATTCACTTCTGAATTACCAGCGAGCGTCCATCCAAATTGCCATTCAACTTCGCCGTTGGGCAAAAATGCGCCTTGAAGTAAACCGGACCCAGTGCCTGAAATCTGGTTTTGTCCGGGTTGTCCGCCAACCGCTGCCCAAATGTGAGTGGCATTGCTGATCATGGTCGGTACTTGCCCGCTGACGAGCCCTGGAAGGTCGACGACCTTCTGCATCCCCAGAGCGTTGAGTGTTGAGACATGGCTGTAGCCTGAGGAACCTCCGGCTTGCCCCATCATCCACCCTGAACTGCCGCCCAGCCACTGGAAGGAAGTGACTGAAGACCCGCTGCCTTGAACCGAGGCTTGTGTTGTCGTGGCTCCGTTAGAGGACATGATCGAGTATCCCCCACCGATGATGTTGCTGCCTTGCAGACCAAGACCATGTCCGACGATCAACTGTCCGTTTTCATGCGCCAGAGAATCGTACCATATGCGATCACTTGGGAGATTGTGGCTCGAGGTGGTGAGGCTGCTGAGGAATGCGTTGCTTTGGAAACTGTATTTTGAAATTGGTTGGTTGTCTGCATAATAGCCGACATACAGCGTATCTGAAGCATCACACGTCACAGACGCAGGCGATGTACCGTCGAGCTGGCTGCGGTCGAAGCCTGAAAGAACCGTGCCGTTGGCGAGGTCAATTCGAGCAATGCCGCCGTTATTATTGTACATCGCAACGTTAAGTGCTCCACCGCACATTTCCATCGAAATCGGATAACCGTCGGCGATGTTGCTGTAGGAATCTGCAGGATAGGATGACCAGCTTCCCGTGGCATCAAGGTGGGAGATGATACCTTCTCTGAAGCCACCCCAATTCTGGAAGGTGGCTCCACCGACCACCAAATTACTGCCGTCGGTCCAGAGTTCATAGAATCGTGAACCAGCATTGTTCGGCAGGCCGTTCCCAGCATACCATGTGGTGTTCCATGTGTTCGTGATTTCGTTGTAGCGCGCAATACCGCCTTCAGTGGCGAACAATGTCTCTCCGTCGTACTCAACGATGCCCCGAATGGGGAGTTCAAAGGTCGTCCAAGAATTCACTCGCACGCCCGTTGAATTGTAGAGGTCAAGCCTCAATTCGCCCCATGCAACCCAAGTATTACCCGTGCTGGACCTGTAGGATGTAACGCGGTCGATGGAGCCTGTTGGCAAGATGTTGCTCGCATATGAGCCGTTGCTGGTGTTGTACATGGCGATTCCACCTGACCCGTCAACTTGCCACCACTGTCCTGAAGCCACGCTGACCATCAGCACGTCGCCGGCCATTTCCATACCGATGATATCGCCACCGTTCTGGCCGACTCGTTGACCGATGTCGAGGTTACCCACGCTTGTGAGGTTAGCGACATCCATGCGGCTGACTTCGTCGCTAGCGGTACTGGAGTGGTAATACATGATGTTGTTGTGAATCATCATGCCGTAAGGACTGCCTGCAGCATCGTAGAGGTTGTTATTTCGCTCGATATCATAGGCTTCAGCCCCGGTTGTGACGTTGATCAGCTGGAACCCGTCCGAGCCGCCAACCCACAACAGGTTTGCACGGATATCAGCAACTAAGCCGGTGACATCGTCGTTTCCACCGTCGAGCACACCGTTGTCTTCGGTGAAAGGAACAAGCCATTGATTGGAGGTGATGTTGTAGCGCATGACGCCAAGACCATCGGTTCCGATGTAGGCGATATCGCCCATGATTTCCACAACTGCATTGCCGGTTTGTGTGCCTTCGCCCCAGTTACTATCATGTTGGAAATTCGATTTATCGATGAGGCCAACACCTGAGGTTGTACCACCGTATACTGTATCAGCATCAACTGCTACCGAGTACGTGGCCCAGTTTGGCATACCATCGTAGACGTTTTGACAGTCATCAATGGCAAGGTTGCTGAGGCTGTATTTACAGGCACCAATGTTGGTCCCTGCGTAAATGGAACCGCCATCAATTTCGAAGTCAAAGAATGAGGTTGGCCGTGTGGTCCATGATGAGCCTTGTCCGAAGGTTGTAGCTTGGTTTCCGTCCCACTTCCGTGCGCCTTGTTGCGTACCGACATACAGATTATTTCCGTCTGATTCAAGCGCATAGATTTGCGCAGAGGGCAATACTCCGCCCCTGTTGCTGGCAAGGAGGGGTGAAAGAAGCTCGCCGTTTGAGAGGTCCTTCCGAACCACACCGAAGCCCTGAAGCCCAAGATGGAGAATGTCACCTACAAGGGCAACGGGGGCGTAGTCAACTCCGTTCACGCCCGTTGAACCCCAGGGTTCAAGCCATGTGTCATTGGTGATGTCGTAGCGTAATACGCCCTTATCTTCGCTTGCAACGTAAGCCTTGTCAGCATACAGTGCAACATCGCCGAGGAAGGAAGAGGGTATGCCGTTGGTCGTATCGTAGCCAGTACATGACCCCGAAGCCCGGTCGAGTATGACAAAGCCCCCGTTTTCCAACGAAGCGACAATCACGTCGCCGTCAACATCCATACTAAGGAAATCAGAACTGGTTCCCCAGCAACCTTGGCTTGTCCATTCAAGCAGAGTGGTTCCTGCCGTGTCCATTTGAGTGATGGTGCTGGCTGAGGAAGCCACGAAGAGGTCGGTGCCGTCGGTGGTAAGGGTCAAAGCATCGCCATTGAAGGGAAGCGGCTGAAGCCAGAGCGTGTTGCCGATGTCGTATCGATTGATCCCCGTACCGTCAAGGCTGGCGATGTAGAGTACATTGTTCAGTTCGGCGAGAGCACCCATCTCTTCGGTTCCAGGGCCGCTCGCGAGGCGCAGCGTTCCTTCCAACAGAGGGTTCTTGCCCGGAATGAGGTGAGCGAGAAGTCCGCTTGCATCACTTACCACCAGAGCGTCTTGAGTTGGTGAGGCCGCTCCGATGGATGGCCATACCATCATGGCTGCACCCGATTGGCTCAACCCGAAATCTTGGAGTTCATAGGCCGCCGTGAAGACACCGTTACTCGTGTTGTAGGGTTGGAGGTAATCGCCGTTGAGGATGAAGAGTTGGTTCCCAACGCGCTCAATGCCGAAAATTTCGTTATCATCAAGCCAATTCGCTGAGGTCCATGTTGAGAGCCAAAAGCCCTGAGCATAGTCAAATCGACCAACGCCGTTGTCGGCTGAGCCAAGGAGGAGTTGGTTACCAGACTGCGTCATGTGCGTGATACTGTCGGAGTGGAGGTTGTTGGCCGTGCTCCACGTTGAGAGAGCGGCGTTGGTTGCTAAATCGTAACGCATGATGCCCACACCGTCAATTGAAACGTACAATAGATTGTTCAACTCCAAAATGGCGAGCGCATCACGAGGTCCATCACTGGCAGGAGCGGTCATCAACGAAGACCATTGCGAGCCGTCAAACATCATCACGCCATTTCCTGAAGCAGCGGCTACACTACCATCGCTGAGCAATGCCATAACATCCATGACTTCGCCCGGGTCGGGTAAGCCGCTTGCCGAACTTCCATCGGCAAGCGTCTGTGCGAGGAACGTCCCGTCGCTTCCCAGCATGTGGATAAGTCCGTTGGCCTCATCCACGACGAGGTTCGTGACGCCTCCATAGGCGTCCATGTCGAGGACATCAACAGCGAGAGGCGAGGTTTGGGCGTTGAGCATGAAGACATCATTGTTTGCTGCAAGATAGAGCATGCCGCTGTCGGGATGGATGGCGGCAGCGTGGATGTCGAGTGTGAATGGAGTCAGGGAAACCAAGGGGTCGCGAGGAGCGAGGGCCTCGATGATCATCTCTGTAATCTCTGCGTCAGACGGTAGGTCCCATCCTGCATTGGAATTCGTATTTGGGTTGAGCCGGCCGGCGTAGGTAGGGCCTGCAGCAAATGCATCCTGTTGCCCGAGGACGCCCAAGGTGCGCCAGTCGAACAAGTTGGTTCCCATACCGTTGACCGCAAGAAGCGGTTCTTCGATGGTCATACCGTTTTGTCCGCTGACTCGCACCTCAAGTGAGACGTTAGAGAGTTCAGCACCGGGTGCGAAAGAGAGGTTCCAGTCGGCGGTTGCCTGTGTCCCGACCGAACCATCGGCGCCCGACGTAGTGAGTGTGACCCATCCTGTGTCGTTGCTGCCCTCCAAAGGCCACGTGACTCCACTGGGCTCAGCGTGGGCTGAAACGGAGTGCAGTGTGAGGATTGGACTCATCGACATGAGCACCATAAGCAGGACCATCCCTATGGCTCTCGGCTCGTGACGAGCAGGGCGAGGCGTGCGGCCAGTGGTGTTCATAGGGAGAACGGGGCTTTCACCGTATTTGAAAGCGGCCCCTTCGTGACTAAACAAAAGACGCGTAAAAGATGGGAAAAAACTCAATTTTTCGCCTTTTTTTGGTTAACGATGATAAGGCAAAGGGTGCGATATTAGGGGTCTTGACGGATTTCATGCGCACAACACTCAAACGATAGACCCATACCGACAGAAAGGGGATTCTCATGGAACCAGAAAAGAGAGAGCGTCTTTTGCGTAAAGAAGCACTGGAATATCACGAGGCTGAACCCCGTGGTAAAATCAAAGTGGTCCCAACGAAACCTCACGCAACCGCCCACGAGTTGAGCCTCGCGTATTCACCCGGTGTAGCATATCCGTGCTTGGAAATCGAAGAGCGCCCAGAAGACGCTTATCGTTACACATCGAAGGGCAACCTTGTCGCAGTTATTTCAAACGGAACAGCAGTTCTCGGCTTAGGGAACATCGGCGCACTTGCCAGCAAGCCGGTGATGGAAGGCAAAGGCTTGCTGCTCAAGACCTTCGCAGGTATCGATGTGTTTGACATTGAAGTAGACACTGAGGACCCTGAGGAATTTATCAGCACCGTGGTGAATATCTCCAAGACCTTTGGAGGGATCAATCTCGAGGATATCAAAGCACCTGAGTGCTTTGAAATTGAGCGTAGAATTGCTGAGGCAACCGATATTCCGGTGATGCATGACGACCAACATGGGACGGCAATTATTTCGGCTGCTGCACTCATCAATGCGGTGGAACTTCAAGGAAAGAAACTCAGCGATGTGAACGTCGTTGTTATCGGGGCTGGAGCATCTGCAATCGCTTGCGCAAACCACTATGTTGCTGTTGGTGTATCAATGGCCAACATCACACTGGTCGATAGCGGTGGCATCGTCACGAAGAAGCGATTGGAAGCGGGGGAATTGAACGAGTACAAAGCTCCCTTTGCCCGTGACAGTGAACCTGGTGACCTCGCTGACGCCATGAAAGGCGCCGATGTGATGTTGGGACTTTCACGAGGTGGATTGGTGTCTCCCGAGATGGTTGCCAGTATGGCTGAACAACCCATCATTTTTGCACTGGCCAACCCAACCCCTGAAATTCTTCCCGAGGAGGTTCTCAGCGTACGTACCGATGCCATTATCGCAACGGGTCGTTCAGATTATTCCAACCAAGTCAACAACGTGCTGGGATTCCCTTACATTTTCCGCGGGGCGCTTGACGTTCGAGCACGGGATATTACACAGAACATGAAAATGGCAGCTACGAGGGCGCTTGCCGCCCTTGCCAAGGAACCCGTTCCAGATTATATCTCAGCGGCTTACGACGGCGTCGTTATGCAGTATGGCCCGGAATACATCATCCCCAAACCCTTTGATCGTCGCGTCTTGATATGGGAGGCTGCAGCCGTTGCTGAAGCCGCCATTGAGGAAGGAGTCGCGGGTGTCTCGGCAGATGAATTTGACCTCGTTGCTTACCGAGAAGAGCTTGAATCACGCCTGGGCGAATCCTATTCAGTCATGCGGCAGGTCATCAACCAAGTCAAGGGCAAAGGAAAGCGTATCGTCTTTCCTGAAGGCGACCATGAGACCGTACTGAGAGCCGCTGCACAACTTGCCGAACAGCGGATTTGTTTCCCAATTCTGCTCGGCCCCGTTGACCGTATTGACAGGATGGTGGAAGAAATCGGCCTTCATTTTGAGTACGAACGCTACGACCCGAGATATGATGAGCGAAGGAAAACTGTCTATGCTGATGCCTTTTTCAAGCGCCGTCAACGCAAGGGTACGACCCTTCCAGATGCAGCCCGCTTGCTGAAGAGCCGACCTTATTTTGCTTCTCAAATGGTGCAGGCAGGAGACGCTGATGGTTTCGTAGGAGGAGTGAGCCGAAATTATGCTGACGTTCTACGGCCCACGCTGGAATTGATTGGCAAAGATGAAAACAGTCACTGCGTGATTGGGTGCTACATGATGAACATCAAAGGTCGAACCATCTTCCTCGCTGACGCCACGGTCAACGTGTATCCCGACAGCCGCACGCTTGCAGAAATTGCCGTTCAGACTGCTAAAGTAGCGCGACGTTTTGGTGTGATTCCAAGAGTCGCCATGCTATCATTCTCCAATTTCGGCTCCACTCGGGCGCAACGCAGTGAGCGCATTGAAGACGCAGTGGAGATCGCCAAGAGTCTTGACCCTTCGCTGATGATCGACGGTCCGATGCAGAGTGATACGGCTCTCAATCCAACGGTTCAGAAGGAATATCCCTTCATGGACCTCATCGGACCAGCCAACGTCTTGATTCTACCCAACCTCGCAGCAGCGAACATCGCCTACAAATTACTGGAAGAATTAGGAGACGCTGAGATGACGGGCCCGATTCTTGAGGGTATGGCTCACCCCGTTCAATTGGTCGCTCGCCAAGACGGTGTTCGGCACATCGTGAATATGGCCACGATCTGTACGGCTGATGCGATTCGCAGTGATTCTTATTGGGAGTCATTGAGCGAACCATCCGACTCTTGAGTTGCATCCTCAAAGGTGAGAACTGAGCGACGTGGGCGCCAAATGGCCCCGGTGAAGAACCCTGCACACAGGCCTCCAAAGAGCAAGTTCACCCATCCTTCACTGGCATAATCACCCATGCCCCGCATGATAGGGATGAGGAACGAAGGAATGATTCCCAACACGGTAGTCCAAAAAACCTCGGAGCGAACATTGGACCAAAGGTCGGTGTTTTCAGGAACTCGGAGAGGTGAACCAGTGCGTACAGGGCTGATAACAAGCCTTGCGACAACATTGGGCAGTGGACGCTCAAGAGGCACACTCGTGACTGCAATAACCGATGGTTTTCGAGGATGGACAGCAATGGCTGCAGCCTGCGAGGATGCGGGGCCCAACAATTCATTGGGGCGCGGCCGTCCGTCCATCATCGCACCACGATAGTTGGAGGCGGGGGCATCAGCAAGCCGTTCGGTAAGCCCTCCATCAAGGTGAATTTTCTTCTGAGCGTGGGCTTGTCGCCATTCCGCTTCGGTTGGAGTGCGAAGTTCCCACTCACCCGGATTGGTTTCAAGAAAGGCTCCAAACTCATCGGTTTGACTCAACGTGTTGGCAAGTTCGTGAAGGTCAAAGGAAGTCAAGCATTCCATGAAAGAGTCTGCACCGTCATTCTTCAATCCCAAGATTGCACCTACTTGGCTTGACCGAAGGGGATGTTCAAGGGTGAAGAAGGTCGGTAGTTTGGCTTCAAAACTTGGTCGTTGACCGCTGTAAACCCAACCGCCTTTTGTCGTACCCAGGACGACGGTTCCGTCCGTGACAGGTTGGAAGGCCAATCCACCGATCTTCACGGTCACTTGATTCGCCTCACGCCAGGGTGCCTTCCATGCGCTTGTACCACGCCATACCCGCCTCGTGGTCGGTGAGAAGGTTGAATTGAGGGAAGGGTGAAATTGAGCGCATGTAGCCAAAGGCCGAGAAATCAACGAGGTCTGGGGAAGCACCTCCAAAGAAAGGTTGCCCCTCGTGTGCGGTCGTGAATTCTGTTAGCAAATCATGCCATAACTGCTTTGGCTTTCGACCGTCTTTCTTGACACGCTTTTTTGCGATGATGCCCCACATGATTGGAAATCCAGCCCATGCGTAGAGACGTTTTGAGATAAAGCCAAAATCTTCCAATTTCGCAATTCTGGTCGTTGTTTTGAGTGCAGAACCCAAGGTGCCGTAAAGAATCGGGACCGTCGCTTTTGATAACTTGGCATCGGTCCATTCCATCCACGTATCTTGTCGGGATGAGTCGCCTTGAGCAGCCATTTTTCCGTCGTTATATACGGCATCAATGTGGCGCAAAATTGGTGTTGAGTTGACCACGTGTTCACCCTGCTCATCGGTGAATACAGGTACTTTACCCCAGTCGCCTGCAAAGGCAACGGACTTTTTGATCTTCATGCCGTTGACACCGATGTAGTCCACATCCATGCCAAGGTGTTCGATGAGGCCGCGAACCTTCCAACAAAAAGGACAGGTATAGAGCAGATGGAGTGAAGCCTTTTGGCTCATGGTCGGCGGTGGTAATGCCTCCTTCTTCAAGGCTCGTTCGCCTCATGATTCTCAGGTTTCCATCCCGCCTTCCAGAAATCAAGGTTGTCCAACCATGCCAACCATTCTTTATCGGTGCAGGTTAACAACCGGAACGCACGACTCTCCAACCCCTCTCGTGTGCTTGGAGGTAGCACGCCATGATCCAGCGCTTCCTTCCACTCAACCTGCATGTGGCGGATTTGACGACGCGCTTCCTCGGGCTTGTCAAAATTGAGTTCACAAGCGTCTCTTAACTCGCTCAGCCACGTCCGTGTATCCTTGAGAATCGGGTCGTTTGAGTTGGAGGCTTTTTTGGTTGACTTTTTGCCAAACGGCCACCAACCCATGGTTCCAAGGGAGCCTTCATGGTTTTTGGTCTTGTCCATCATCCACGGGATTGAAGAAGCCGACCGTGAAGAGCAGGGCATGGGCCGAATCACGCTTCACGTTCACGGCGCCCCCCGAGAGCGAGCGATGAATGCCTTGATTGAAATGTACGCTCAACGGCTTCAAAGCCGTGGTGTAAGGTATGAATTCCATTCATCCAAACTTACGCCTGAGGCCTATGCAGAGCGTCTCTTAGCCCAGAGTGGAATGCTGTATTTGCTTGATGAAGCGGGCATTCGAGATGACTCCATGGCCTTTGCTCAACGCGTTGAAACCTGGACGCTGTCCAATGAAACCGTCCACCTTGCCATCGGCCCTGCAGAGGGTTGGCCTCCACTGGATTCATTGAGCAACCTTCCAAGACTCTCTCTTTCTGCCATGACCTTCCCCCATGAATTGGCAGCTGTTGTTTTGATTGAACAGCTCTACCGTGCGACTGAGATTTCGAGGGGTTCGAAGTATCACAAAGCATGATATTAGACCGATGATTCAGTCGTTTGAGGGCAGACGATGTTGATTGATGAAGCGATGGGCAAAACCCTCGTCCTTTTGCTCATGACGGTTCTTTCCGCCTCGCTGGTCATTGGGAGTCGACATCAACCCTTCCCAGAAATTTCCGGTCGTTTTGGATGGCTTTTGGCCAGCATCACCGGATTGTTGTGGATCGGCGAGCAAGCACCTCGGCCAATGAGCATTGATGCTCTTCTCGTGGTGACGCTTGCTCTGGGCAGTTATGGGATCCTCGTGGGCGTCCATCACATGGTCCGCACGCGGCGCGATGTCTTCATTGCCCCCATGACCGGCTTCTTGTTCTGCACTGGAGCAGGTGGGCTCATGGTTTTGAGTTGGCCCGACTTAAACACGCTTGAACAATGGTCGGGTTTTCTCTTACTCGTTCTCTTGGGTGGGGGCCAAACCTGGATGGTCTTCCGTGGTTTGCTGATCGGCCGTTTACCTCTAGCATGGAGTCAAGCAGGTATGGTTGCGCTCCAACGGAAACAACTTGAAGGCCCTCAAGGAGCACTGGCTTGCTTTGAGAAAGGATGGGATGCTGACGAAGAACACCTCAACCCCATGGCCTATGTTGCCCTCCATCGAATTCATCTGTTCTTAGATGACCAAAAAGAAGCCAAACAGTGGCACGATGCCTTTGAGGACGCAGGAGGCACATCATCGGTCGCACCTCAATGGATTGAAGCAATTCACAAGGCACTCAGGGCTATGGGCGGCGATGCCACACTTTTCCCCTCACTTGATGATGACTCGGAATAGGGCCTTTCGTTCCATAAACTGGAAATGAGGCACACAAAAGAAACGAGGACTTATATCTCTAGAGGTCGATATAATATCATGGAAAAGAATACCGAGACGCGAAAAGACTGGCCAGTGGGGACCCTTCTTTGGTTCGCTGTCGTGATCTGGTTTTCATCCAGCCTTCTCTCCCAGTCCGCCTACCTTGCTATCAACGGCTTGCCCTACGATGCAGTGTCCATGCTGAAGTCTCTTGGACCGATTTATTACGTCATTATCGGTCTTGAAATTGCAATGTGGGTGGGATTGCTCACTTGGGGCGGTCGCCGCCTTGCTCGCCGCCGCGAAGACCCGGTGAAGTCGCCAACACCTCCTGTTGCCGGAAGTTGATTTTTCGGCTAAAAACAGTGATTCTTCATCGGCGACTTCCGATGTATTGAAAGAGTGTCAAGTGAAGCCGTAACCGTGCGTATTCCTCAAGACGAACCTTCCTATTCGGGTCTTCCTATGGAGCTCGACGCACTTTCACCCGAGGCAATCTTGCCCTATCCTCTTCCTGAAGGCGCCATGGTTGTGACCATTGAGGAAGCCCGCTCCTCGCTGGTTGAGGCTAGTAATGTGCTCATGGTGCTCCAGGCGATGAGTGATGAGGCACACGACCTCACCGACGAGTTGGAATTGCTTCTTGACCAGTACAAGATGACACATCCACATGTGATGGAAGTTGCCGAACATCTCGGGCAACTCGTGAACCAATGGCAGGGTAACGTTGCTCGTCTGGAATCCATTGGCGCCCGCATCGTTTCAATGGACCCAGGTCGTTTGGAATGGTACGGTGTTGTTGACCATCAAATGGCCCTCTTTTCTTGGGCTGTTGGAGAGACTGATATTGAATGGTATTATCGGATGGAGGAGGGTTTCCCTGCCCGCAAACCACTCATAGAAGCATGATGTCCCGAGGAATGAGGCAGCCCCATGGTCAAGATTACCCGTGTTTACACCGGTGGAGGTGACAAAGGGGAATCTTCCCTCGTCGACGGTTCACGACGTATGAAATCGGACCTGCGTTTTGAGGTCGTGGGCGTGTGTGATGAGTTGAACAGTCTCATCGGCACGGTTCTGATGGAAATACAGCGCCTTCCAAGTCATGAAGATGGGGGCGAGCGAACCAATGTCCAACGGGTGCAAAAAGTCGTGGGAGAAGCCTTCGGACGCATCCAAAATGAACTCTTTGACCTCGGTGCAGAATTGGCCTGCCCTCCTGAAAATCTACCTGAATACATGGTTCTTCTTAGCGAAACGCAAGCGGATCTATTGGTTGAGGAAATGGATGTTTGGCTTGAAGACCTCGAACCCCTGTCAAGTTTTATTCTTCCAACGGGGCCTGCGCCAGTGGCAATGATGCACCTGAGTCGTACCGTCACACGCCGTTTGGAACGGGCTACGGTCCGCCTTATGGAACACGAAGGAGAAGGGGCCGTCCGCGCCATCACTTTGGTCTACATCAACCGATTTTCGGATTGGTTATTCATTCTTGGCCGATGGGTCAGTTCACAATTGAATCACGATGAGTCTTTGTGGGTTCCACTTGGTCAGCGCCCAGCAGAACAAGGTGTTGCAGGACGCGTTCGTATGATGCGCTCGAACGACGATGATTTCACAGATTTGTGATTATTGTCGGCCGTTGAGTTGCACGAAACGCTGGGCTGCTCGTACAACGGCTCGCGTCTCATCATGAGTGATGGTTTCCAATGCCTGCTCCCAGTCCAGCCACAAATACCCCCGATGCTCATGAGAAAGTCGAACTTCAATCACGTCGGTTTCGGCAATATACCAGTACACCTGCTTTTCCTTCCGCTTACCTTTGTGTCGGAACGAATATTCCGTCCGTTGTTCAAATCCTTCAAGCAACTCAACAGCAGCAATGCCCGTTTCTTCTTCCAGTTCCCGCAGCATGGTCGAATGCCGGTCATCATCATCGAGTTCCACATGGCCTTTGGGTAAGTCCCAATGTCCCTGCGGGTATTGGAGGAGAAGAACGGTGCCGTAATTCACGAGCACTACGCCACAGGAAGTTTCCATACCTCCCTGCAAGAAGTACTCATTCATGGTCATAGCGGAGAAAAGCATCCCGAATGTTGATGACTCTCACTCACAGCGGTCAAACCATGACGATTCAAGCCCTGAGGGTTGACGAAGTCCCTCACTACTCGAGAATTGTCGCTGATTCTGACCTTGATGGCCTGTGCGGTGCTGCAGTATTGAAGGCTTTTCGTCCGGGTGCTGAAGTGTTTTTTTCACATGCTGCTGCCATTCGATCCGGCCATGTTGACGACATCATCAATGCTGATACGGTCATGATCGACCTTCCTTTTCATCCAGCCTGCGGTTGGTATGTCGATCATCATTTGACCAACCGTCCAAGCGAGGAAGAAGCCTTACTCTTTGACAAGGGCGGGGGGACGCGTCATTGGAAGCACACACCCTCAGCAGCCCGTTTAGCCTACGAGTTATTAGCTGAAGTTACCGATATGCACCATCTTGAGCCAATGATGCCCTTAGTCGATGCATTGGATTCGGGCGGCATCAGCAAGGATGCGTTTCTTGAAGACGGTCCCGTGCTTCAATTCGCACGGACCTGTACTCCACGCGAACAGGAGTACATGCAGCAAGTTGTTGACCATCTCGCAGCAGGCGCTACACTCGATGATCTTCTCGACCACCCCCTGGTTCAACCACATCTTGAACGCGTGCGCGCTGAGCGTGAAATGGCACAAGCCCATGTAGCCGAACGTACAGAGATTATCGACCGTTTAGCCGTATGCCGACTGGATGAAACGCCGCTTCGCATCAACGGTTACTTGGTGACTGCCTGGGCGGGTGATGCAGTGGATGCTTGCTGCATCATTCACGGGTACAGTGACGGTTCAATCCAAACTCCTGAACGGCCAGCATTAGGGGCGAGTTTCTACGCCAATTCCTTTCTTCCAGAAGGACAAGGGCGCTACGACCTCTCACGTTTGGCTACTGCTTTGGACCCCACGGGCGGTGGGCACGCAAATGCATGTGGTTGTCGAATACAAGACCCCGGTCTGCAAGCGAATCTCAATCACTGGTTAGAACTGTGGGCACAGCGAGAGACGGTGCTGAGAATCTAAGCCTCAGAACTTCTGCATGTTCGTGCTGTTTTCAAGGTCTAATTCTTCTTCAATGACCTCATCGACGGGTTGGTCCTTTTCCAACCGCTTGATGGTAGCTTTGAGAACTTCAAATTCGATCTCCAGGTCCTCAAGCGCCTCTTTGGTATCCTCAATGTGTTTTTCAACACGCTTGAGCATCTTCCCTACTTTCTTGAGGGTACGGTCCCTTGCCATGGTTCGTCCTCTGACCAATCTCGTTTGAAGATTTGCCCTATGAGATGGCTCTGCAAACAATGTAATTCAAACGAGAATTCGCGTACTGCGGGGAAGACGCAGACGAAGGAGGCAACCCTCTTTCGGAGTTATGGGTTCATTCCTCTGCACTGTCGTTGGGGCCATGCGACGAGGACGGGCGCAGGAAGGCAGGTGCCCACCAATTCCATTTCCCCATCAAGCGCATCGTGGAGGGAACGACCAGCGCACGAACGAAGGTGGCATCGATGAAAATTGCCAAAGCAAGACCTAAACCGATTTGCTTGAGGATGATGACCGATGAGAGTCCAAAGGCCCCAAAGACGACGACCATGATGGCTGCAGCCCCGGTAATGAGGCCCCCCGTCTTTTGCAAGCCGTTGGCCACGGCGAGGGTGTTGTCACCGGTTCGCTCCCACTCTTCGTGAATGCGCGACAGCATCAGCACTTCGTAATCCATGGACAGGCCGAAGACGATACAGAACATGATGACAGGATTTCCTGAATCAATGGGTTGGGCGGTGAAGTTGAGCAAATCCGCTCCATAGCCCCACTGGAAGACCCAAACCAGCATGCCGAAGGACGCTGAAATGGAGAGGATGTTCATGGCGATGGCCTTGATGGGTATCACCACGGAACGAACCTGAATGAAGATCAGAAGGGAGGTTGCAATGAGAATGAAGGCCAAGGCCCGTGGCAGGTTGTCTGCAATAGCGTCGAGGTTATCGGCATTGTAGGCAGCGAATCCAGCAACGAGCAAGCGGTCGTTTTCTCCGGTCAATTCCCCGAGGATGACATCGCGCTCATCCCGTACGTCCTCAACGACCTTCCTCGAATCTACGTTGGTTTGAGCACCGATGAGTTGAACCGACATCATCGTTGCGTTTTCACCAACGAAGGCGCCTCTGAGGCTTTCTCGGACGGCGAGTTGTTCAGGTGGCATCATTTCGTCAGGCGTCGCCCAAAATTGAACCACATCGTCGGCCGTCATGTTCGGGGCTGGCAGACCAATACCGATGCCTCCAGCGACCCTTGAGTCGTTGAGCAGGTCGTTGAGATAGGCATGCTGCGCACGAAGATTGGCTTCCGAAAGCGGGTCTGCACCGTCGGTATCAATGACGAGGAAGATTGAATTCGCTGCTTGGTCAGGCCATTGCTCATCGATAAGTTCCATGCCTTGGCGGGACTCGTCATCGGGCGGCAGGGCCTTCCATGACGAGAGTGAAAACTCAGCATAGGCGAAAGGAAGGCCCGCTCCGATGAGAAGAATGAGCGTGGGGATGAGGACAGCCCAGGGACGGTCCATGACGCGCTTAGCGATTCGAGCCCACATCCCGTCATCTTTGGCCCTCATGTCAAATGCATAGGGGACCTTCAAATTGTTGATGTTCGGGCCAAGTGAGGCCATAACGGCAGGTAGTACGATGGTCGAGTAAATCATAGCGATGGTCACTGCGATGGTCCCTCCAATTCCCAACGAAGGAAGCGACGTATTCGTGAAAAAGAGCATGCCCATCAAGCCGATGGCGACGGTGATTCCGGAGTAAAAGACGGCTTTTCCAGCGGTCGCACAACTCATTGCCGTTGCGGTGCGAACATCGTGACCTCGGTCCAACTCTTCTCTGAAACGATTCACGAGGAACAGCGAATAATCAATGGAGACACCAATTCCGATGAGTGAAACAATGTTGGTAGCGTACACGGTTACGTCCGTCACATTTGACAGCCAGATGGTCATACCAACCGCTGCAAGCAAGGTGCCTCCACCGATGCCCATTGGCAACACAGCGGCAATGACCGACCCGAAAATAAGACCGAGAATAATCAGCGTCAGAGGAATAGCAACAACTTCAGCCTTCACTAAATCCTTCTTGATTCGGTCATCAAAGGTCCAGTCGATGAAGATACCATCGGTCATCCATGCATCAAACCCAGAACGTAGGTCAACGGAGTCATGAAGTTCATCAATGAGGGCTTTTGCATCTTTTCTGTCAGTGGTGATGGTGATTTTATTGATGGCGTAAAAACCGTCTCCATCTGCTGCAGTCACGTCTTCTCTGTCGACATCCTCAACCTCCCAAGAATATTCAACAACAACATCGGGATGGTCTTGAAAAGGCTTGAGTGCATTGGTGACAGCATCCTGCCACACCGGTGCCGTATCGTTGATGACAGGGTGGTATACGAGATAACGGAAGGATTGACCTCCATCATCGCTATCGGTGGCGAAGCGTTGTGAGATTAAACGTCCAGCGTTGACGGATTCGACGTCGTCTTCTCCAAAACCCTCTGCCCAATCAGCGCCGATGGTGATGAGGCTGCCCATCAACATACAGGAAATAAGTCCGAAGGCAATCATTGCTTTTCGGTTGTCGTGAATGAACAAACCCATTTTGAAGAAGGCTCTGTCTTTGAGCATTGCAGGATCTGTAGCGCCTTCCATGAGCGTGCGTTCATCAAGGGGTATTTGAAAAAGCGTCTTGGGGCTGAACACCAAGTGTTGTCCGAACAACCTGCTTGCGTTTGAGGCATCTTCAAAGACTGCCTACCGTACATCTGAATCGTGAATCTCAAAGACCACATCCGCAGCCATCCGGATTTTCCGAAACCTGGCATCTTGTTCTATGACATCGCTAGCCTGTTGAATGAACCCTCAGCCCTCACATTCTGCTTCGATGAACTTGAGGGAATATTGCGACAGTGGAATCCTGATGTCATTGCAGGTATTGAAAGTCGGGGCTTTCTTTTCGCAGTCCCTCTCGCCCAGCGTCTTGGTCTTCCGATGATGATGATTCGCAAAGAAGGGAAATTACCAGGCCCCACGCACGGCCACACGTATGATTTAGAATACGGGACTGACACCGTTGAAATCCAACAAGACGCACTATCGGCAGGTCAACGAGTCGTGATTCTCGATGACCTTCTTGCTACGGGAGGGACACTTGCTGCTTCAGTGAAGCTGTGCGAAACGGTGGGTGCGAAGGTGGTTGGTTGCGCAGTCGTGATTGAACTACCCTTCCTTGATGGTCGCCGTCAAATCAATTCACCCCTCCACTCACTTGTATGTTATGAATCTGGCTGATTTTCTATACCATTGCGTTTTTCTTGCCAAAAAAGCCGTTTTTTCACCTCAAGTATATTAACCGCGAGAAATAGAACAATGTCTAACCGTAAAGGAGATATGAATTATGGGATATGAGCAAAATATTGCAAACTTCTTCAAATTTGAAGAACGAGGAGCCACATTAAATGGAGAAATGAGAGCAGGGTTGACCACCTTTTTGACGATGGCATACATTTTGATTGTCAATCCGTCGATGTTGCATAATTTTGGTGCAACCGGAATTCCATACGACGATGCCCTCTTCGCCACAGCAGTCGCAGCCTTCGTTGGTTGTGTCGTCATGGGACTGTGGGCCAATCTGCCCTTTGCTCTTGCCCCGGGTATGGGCCTCAATGCCTACTTTACCTTCGCCGTGGTGCTTGGTATGGGCATTCCCTGGGAAATTGCCCTCGCAGCGGTTCTCGTGGAAGGTATCATTTTCATGATTATTTCGCTACCACAAATCGGATGGCGCACCAAAATGATCAATGCCATTCCAAAGGACCTCAAAATAGCAACGGGCGCTGGTATCGGAATGTTCCTCGCCATTATCGGCTTGCGTGAGATGGGCTGGATTCAAGATGACGGGGCCACCTTGGTGAACCTGGCCACAACAGAGGCTTGGGGCGCAGGCGAGTATGCCATCTACCAGCATGGCGCTGTGATCTCAATGGTCGCCCTATTGGCCATCGCAGTCATGATGGCGCGTGGCATCAAAGGCGCTATCATTTACGGCATCCTTGGCGCTTCCGTCTACGGATGGATCGTTGGTGCTTACGACCCCTACAACGACTTTGCCGCTGGCGGGGCTGGTTGGGCTGCGGCTGAGGCTACTTGGCCGGAAGAATGGGCTGGTTTCGTAGGTATGCCAGATGAAACCTTGGGTGCTGCCTTCGGAGCCTTTGGTGACATTGGGGACAACCTTGCCGACTTCATGCTGGTCATGATCGCTTTCCTGTTCGTTGACATCTTCGATACGGCTGGGACCCTCTATTCAGTTGGCCGTCAAGCAGGATACGTCAATGAAGACGATGAACTTCAGAACTCTGATGAAGCCTTCATGGCTGACGCCGCCGCAACCATCGTCGGTGCAGTGACTGGAACGAGCACCACGACCACCTACATCGAATCCGCCGCAGGTGTTGAGGAAGGTGGAAAGACTGGGCTGACCGCAGTGGTCGTCGGTGTCTTGATGCTTTCAGGCTTGTTCTTTTCAGGAATTTTCCAAGCCATTCCAACCTTCGCTGCAGCCTGTGCACTGGTCATTGTCGGTGCTACCATGATGAAGCAAGCTACGGAAATTGACTGGGACGACAAAGAAATGGTCTTACCTGCCTTTTTGACCATGGTCTTGATGCCCTTCACCTACTCCATTGCAGACGGTATCGCTTGGGGTGTCATCTCCTACGTTGTCATCAAAATGGGAATGGGCAAGTTCGATGAACCAGGCCCCATCATGTACGGCATCGCCGTTTTCATGACCATGTTCTACCTTGGCCCTGGCGACATGTCGACCTTTGGCTGGTTGTTTGATACCATCCTTGGATGATCCTGTTTGGGACTTCCTGCTTCGTGCAGTTCCCTGCTGTTGGCCAGAGGCTGTTCAGCTGAGGACATCAAAGGTGTAGATGAAGCCCAAGAAGGCGTGAATGAAGACAAGGTAGATGATGACATCGGCAGCTCGCCCGTGCTTGAGTTTGCTTACAGCAAAAGATTCTCCAGCCTCCCGCTGGGCTCTGGCTTGCTTCCCGTAGCGTGTGAGGACGACCATCAGGGCAAAACCCACGGGCCCCATAAACCCGTGAAGTGATTGGGGCAGAAGGGCTGACCACGGATCGCCTTGGGTGTACCACCCGTTCACGGCACGTCCAGCGAAGGCAACCAGAATCACGAAACCCGCAGCCCAGAGTAAACGCTCCCCGTTCTTCTCATGCAGGGTGCGATGATGCTCCCGCTCCTCGCCTTTCAACTCATATGATTTCTTACGCCATGCATACTGCCACCACACCCAAATCACAAGTCCACTGGCCAGAATGGGGTGGAGGAGAAGAGCGACGGTGGGGATGAGTTCCATGGTTGCACCCGTTGCGGCTGAGGGTGCCTTGGTTCAAGGAAGTATGTGTTTGCGGCCCCCTTCCGTTCATCTATCTCCATCGGTGCATTGAAAGCAAGCCGAATCGGGCGAGGGATTGAGGGGATGAATCGTTGGATGAGGCATACATGGAAACCTGCTTGAAGGCAGCGTTTTCACGACCCATGACAAAGAATGTCAGGGTTGCCACCATGAACAGGGAAGCAGCATGGAAAATGCTGGACAAACCCCTTCGCTCCATCCTTGTTTACGCTGCACATGAGGAAGAACCACCTGCTGCTGATGAGGACGAGGACACACCCACTCCACGCCGGTCAAACATGAACCGTCCACGAGGCCGTATGCGTCGTGGTGGTCGAGGTGCTGGACAATCGCACACAAGTTGGCTGCCCCTGCCGCAAGTCATTGTCGATGACGCCCCTTACTCGACCGCATTCCAACTCGCCACTCTCCTTATCCACAAGCAAATGGATGCAGACGAGTGGGACGAGGCTTGGAACGATAATGAAAAGTCCTTGCGAGAAATTTGCATGAATGAAGGCGTCCATCCTGTTTGGCACCTTATTGGCGAAAAAACGATGTTGCTCTCACAATTTCTTGCCTTTTCGAAAGCCAAGGCCAAACAGCAAAGCAAAAAGAAGTCCATGGGGACCTCCTTTTTCAACATCGACCCGCGCGACCGTGAGGAATTGCTGACCGTGCTGAAACTTGCCAGCGCAGGCGCTGAAGACCCTGAGACGAAAGTCGCCCTCCAAAAGGTGACCAATCAAGTCAATGGCAATCGAAAAGTCGCTCTTGACGATCACCTCATGGGCATCAAGGATTCACTCGCATTTGTGACCTTCCTCGTTATGATTCACGCTGGACAAACCGTGACCAAATCCATCTCAAACGCTTGTAAAAAAGCGGATGAAGCTTTGCATGAAGCACTCGAAGACCTCGTATCCCTCATGGCAGGCAAGGTCAACGATTGGTCTGGAACCTTGGCTGTTGAAGGTGAAGATTCCCTCACCAAAGCCCGTCACTTATTGGCGTGGGAACATGCTCCAAATGATGCTGAATCACTCACCTCTTCCGAACTTCAAGCGGGATTAACCCTGCTTTCTCAAGCAGGGGTCAGCGAAGCCATCGATCGTCTCACTTGGTGGCGCCTCAAGGCCCTTCACCGCGAGAAGAATGACGAAGAAGCCCTCCATGTTCTGGAAGGGCTACGATTGGATGTACATTCAGACGTTGTAGAATTGCTTCCTCTCATTATCTCTCTGAATGACCAGCGAGCCAACGATTGGCTGCTCAACTTCCTGCCCGACCTTGACGAACAAGCATGGTTTCACATCATCAGTGAAATCAACCTCCCCAACTCCATTCGCCTTGCATCCGCCAAGGCCTTGGCCGACTTGCAAGGCCATACATGGTCAGACATCAAACCGACCGTCATTCATCTTCTGATGGAGGGGTTGGACATTGAACGATTGGCCCGTATCGCTTCCACGGATTCAATGCTGCCGCTCTCGCACCCCTATGTGGCGCTTTTCGTCAGTCACGTCGCTCCTGCTCGGCTCCCTTACGAACTTCGAGAACACTTAGTGCATTGCCGTGAACAGGCACTTCAAGCCATCCATGGAGCAGAGGTTCCATCCGTATTGACGCCCATCGCCGAACACCTCTTGCTGCTGATGGAAGGAATCTACAAGGACACACCCGAATTAGCGGCTGTGTTCAATACCACCGCCATGAAAGCCTTCTCCCCAATCAGCCGTGCATTAACCAGCGATGGTGTCGTAAGCCATACCCACATCAAGAATATGGGCAATAGTTTGGACGAATTGGACATATCACCCATTGAGCGTCGTCTCTTTGAGGTCATGTTGCTCTCTTTGACGATGAATGGCTATCTTCAACGCTATCACATTGGCATGGCGCAATCGGAAGACGCCACAGCAATCAACGCTATGATGGACGATCAGCATCTCCCCATGCGCCTCATCGACTCCTTTGCCTTCCTTGTGCTTGAACACGATTTGGGCTTGACTGGCGTAGTTGAATGGTACCAACAACATGACCCACGTTCTCCTTGGGCGCCCCTTGCACGTGCCGCCCTCTTCGCTTCCGACGGAGATGAACTCAACTCGGCCAGAGAATATACGCGAGCTGCCGAATTGTTCAGCGCTCAGCGCCACGGCACAAAGCGAAAAGACCGATCTGGTGAAAGTGATGACGACGATTCAGCCATTGCCTTGCCACTGGCCCTTTATCGCAAAGCTCTCATCCACTACGCCCACGCCCAGCAATACGCTGAAGCAGTTTCACTGATGCAGAAGGTACCTGCACTGAAAACAGCCATTACGGAGCGATTCAAACTCTATCTCAATGTGTGCCACACAGCATCCAAAGATACCGATGCCGCCACACGGCTCGTCCGTACCCATGTTCAGATGCGAAAGACCTACACAGAGGAAGATGTTGAAGGAAACCTCATCGAAAAATCACGTACGGTCTACAATGAAGAAGAATTGGATTTGTTGAGAAATTACCCCTACGAAAAATCCCACATTTTACCGCCAGAACCTTTCCTCGGTCGTGTCACGGCTGCTTCCACCCGCATCAGCAGAGACCTACGCCGTTCAAGAAGCCAGATTGAACAACAATTCCGACAAATCATGCAGAGTTCTTCACCAACCATGAACGAAATCTATGAACTTGCCAAGAGTGCTGCAGAAGAGGGCGCATTTGAGGGCTTGATGTACCTTGAACGAGCCCAAAATTCAACCAAATTCTCCGTTTCAGACCGTCGCCGACTGGCTGGTGTTGAGCAATCCCTCTTCTCTCAATACAAAGATAACATCACCACTTCAAAGCGACGCTTCCTTCGTAATCTTTCCCTCGCACCCTTGGTCATCATCGATACGAACATTCTCGTCGATGCTTTGGTTGAGCGAGTCTACCAGCACATGAAACTGGTCTTTGAGACCAACCTCAATATTCTGGGCTCCAATCGCTTCCACCACATTCTCCTCCACCATGCAACAGAAAAGCGCCTTTTCCTCATGATTCCAGACGATGTTCGAGGTGAATTGAAACAATTTGCCAAAGATAATCGGTTGATGCATCGTTTCCAAGGCGCTATGGTCGATTCAGATACGCTGAAGAAAACATTGAGCGAGGACGTCATGCTGTCGTTGGTTGAAGAAATTCTCACCCAATACAATACGTGGACGCCCACCTCTGAGATGCTCGCGGAATTGCCATCCTCTTCCGAAGAACTCGACACCTTCCTGAAACATCACACCGATGTCTTCGCTGACCTAACCGCCTTGAAGCAGATGCGAGGCATCACCTACCGTACTACCATTGAGAACAAGGAAATTTATCCAGAGGAAACGGATTTGGACATTTTCCGACTCGCTATGCATTTGGCTTCCCAACCGCTCCCAGATATCGGTTCGGTTCTTGTGGCCACGATGGACGGAGATTTCACACTACTCGACAGGGCTATTGAGGAGAAATTCGGATTCAGCGTTACCAAGAATCATCGTACACTCAAGCCGTGGCTCAAGCATTGAAGTCCTTTGAGACTTCACATGTGTTCGATCATCGCATCGCCAAAGGCACTGCATGAAAGCAAGGTTGCATCGCCCATCAGGCGTTCAAAGTCATAGGTCACCGTCTTGTTTGAAATCGCTCCCTCCATTCCTTTGACGATGAGGTCTGCGGCTTCTTTCCATCCCATGTGACGCAACATCATCTCCGCAGAGAGGATGAGAGATCCGGGGTTGACCTTGTTTTGACCTGCGTATTTTGGTGCCGTACCGTGGGTTGCTTCAAAGATTGAAATCCCAGTATCGTAGTTGATGTTAGCACCTGGTGCGATACCAATACCACCAACCTGAGCTGCGAGGGCATCAGAAATGTAATCGCCGTTGAGGTTCATGGTCGTCAAGACACTGTATTCAGCGGGACGAGTGATGATTTGCTGAAGCATGGCATCAGCGATGACGTCCTTGATGAGGATGGTATTTCCTGTCACTGGATTGGTCATGGTGCACCACGGCCCCCCGTCAAGTTCTGTGGCTCCAAATTCGTCCTTGGCAAGGGCGTAGCCCCAATCTCGGAAACCACCTTCTGTGAATTTCATGATGTTGCCTTTGTGAACAATCGTTACGCTGGGTTTATCGTTGTCAATCGCGTATTGGATGGCAGCACGAACGATACGGGCGGTGCCTTCACTTGAGATGGGCTTGATGCCAATACCCGATGTATTTGGAAATCGAATCTTATCGACGCCCATTTCGTTTTGAAGGAAGTCGATGACTTTCTTGACGTCGTCGCTACCCGCTTCCCATTCAATACCGGCATAGACGTCTTCGCTGTTTTCACGGAAGATGATCATGTCAACATCTCCAGGCGCTTTGACTGGAGAGGGGGTGCCATCATACCAGCGAACGGGACGAACACAGGCATAGAGATCGAGTTTTTGTCGAAGTGCAACATTGAGGGAACGAATACCGCCGCCGACGGGTGTCGTCAACGGGCCTTTGATAGAGACGAGTCCGGACTTCATAGCGTCCAAGGTTGCTTGAGGCAACCATTCGCCAGTAGCGTTGAAGGCTTTCTCTCCAGCGAGAACTTCGCTCCACTGAATCGCCTTTTCACCACCGTAGGCTTTCTCAACAGAGGCGTTGACTACTTTCATCATCACGGGTGTGATATCAACCCCGATGCCATCACCCTCAATGTAGTGGATGATGGGGTCGTTTGGAATGTTGAGTTGTCCATTTTCCATTGTAACGGGTGTGCCTGACATGTGTCTCATTTGAGCCCACAAGCGTCCACTTCAAGAATGAACCGCTCCTCGCCTGTCCATGCAGGGGCGTGTAGAATGGACAGGCGGGCACAACATGACGTGCACCAATGACGCTGGACAATCGGTTGAAATTGATTTTGAAGATGGACCGACTCCCATGCAACTTGCGCTTCAAATGGCCGGTGCTTGTTCACTTGCTGACGTCGTCGTTGGCCTCAAGGACCGTACCTTCTCCAAAGCATGGGTTGAATTGGATTCGACTCGTGCAAGCACGGCACCACGCGTGTTCAAAACCATCACCATGGTCTACCATGTCGTGGGTGATGTGCCGCTGAAACTGTTGGAGCGAATCGTATCAAAGAGTCATGAAAAGTACTGTAGTGTTTCACATTCGATGGATTCCTCCATCGTGTTCGACTGGCGTGTTGAATTGACGACGTCAGATGCTTGAAGGCTGACCTTGCTGAGACAGCGCATCGGTCAATGCTTTGCATAAGGACTCGTAGATGGGCTTCCAGCGTGCGTGAAGACCCTTTGGTGGATTCAATGGTTTCCATTCGTCTTCAACTGCAATCACGGTAGCAAAGGGCTTGATGTGTTCGCCTCCCATGTCAATGATCAAGGAGAGGTGGTATGCGTCACGGTCTCTGTGGACTCGCATGGAATTCATGTCCGCAGTGATGTTCGGGAGGACCTTCTGAAGCATTTCATCATCGAAGAGGTCCCGTGCGAGGGTCGCAAGAAGTTCTTCCACTGGCACAGAGGTCGTTTCCATCTGCCCGAAGGTCAGCCCTTCCTCTTCATCATCGTCGTCCATGAAGGCGGCGAGCGGGTCGTGGATTTGTTGCGGTGCGACGGATGTTTCAACCACCGCATCATCTCCAACGGGAGTGTTCAGGCCGAGGGCGGCGTAGACGTCCATATCGTCATCATCGTCCACTTCGGGAAGTTGAAATTGGTCAATCATGTTCAACCCTCCGCGTCTTATCCTACTTAATGGATGGTTTTTCTTGAACGCGCAATGCATCATTTCTGGCGCGACGGGAAGAATCATACGAGGCGGCGGAGACAAAGGCGTGTGAACACCCGCATAGGAGGCCTTGCTTTGGTTGGAGCCCTCTGCTTTTTGCTGTTGTTACCCGCTGTTAATGGCTCACCTTACGGACTTGGAAGGGAGGCGAATGAAGGATGCCTGTGTCACACACCAGTCGACTCAACGGGCGTGCAACTTACGGGACTTCCCGACGCTTACGAAGCGAATACCAGCTATCCGTTGACGCTCACCATCGTCAGCGAGGTTGTAAGCGTTGAAAACGAATCACAAGGTGGATTTCGAATGACAGTCAGTAACGGAACCTTGGTCCATGATGAATCGGAGGTTCAGTTTCTGGATGGCGGATGGACCCATCGCCTCAATGGAACATACCAGCGTGTTTGGAATGTGAACTGGATCTCTCCCCCGGACACAACGAGTCGAACTGATTTCGTCGTTAATGGAAATGCAGTGAATGGAAACGGTGACACGAGCGGAGACGCTTGGGCAACTTCATCATATGCAATTGGAGGCGTAGATTTTGATGGTGAGTTGACACCGAGTGAGAGCATTGACGGACTTGATTCAAGCGAACGAATCCTTCTTTTGGTCGTCCTTGTGGGAATTGTAGCCCTTCTTTGGACCACATCAAGAACATAATCAATTGACGAATTCAATGTGCCGATTGCGCAACGCACGAAGTTGTCTGTTTTCGCTTGAGCCGTGTATCTGAGCACTCTTGACTCCAGTCAAAACCAGCATCACACGAATGTCGTCGCCCAGCGATTCATCGACGGCAGCACCCCAGATGATCTTGGCATTCGGTGAAATTTGCTCTTGAATAAGTTGAGCGCAGCGTTCGGCTTCACCGAGGGTAAGATTGTTGCCGCCTACAACATTGATGAGGGCACCGCGAGCATCGCTCATGTCAAGTTCCAACAGTGGTGAATGGAGCGCCTCCATTGTCGCCGCTTCTGCTCGCCCTGGTCCTCTGGCAGCACCTAATCCAATCATCGCAACGCCGCCACCTGAATTAATGACGGCCCGCAAATCCTCAAAGTCAAGATTGACCATGCCGTCGGTCGTGAGTAATTCAGTGACGCCAGTAATGGAACGTACAAGGAGTTCATCACCGACACGAAACGCGCTGGCAATGGGCAAATCTTTGACGCCCTCAATCTCCAAGAGGCGTTCGTTGGGGATAACCAAAATGGTATCACAGTGTTCCCGTAAACGTTCGAGACCCCATTCAGCGTTTTGTTTGCGAAGAGAACCCTCCGATTTGAACGGATAGGTCACAACTGCGATGGTCATGGCGCCTTGTGCTTTAGCCAAACGAGCAATGTGTCCGGCCGCTCCCGTGCCTGAACCGCCACCCATACCTGCGGTGATGATGGCAAGCTGTGTATCGTTGGTAATGCGCCTCAAGACCATTTCAGATTCGAGCGCTGCTGCTTCCCCTTTGGTAGGATCCCCTCCAGCCCCACGTCCACGCGCTGTACGTCCAATGAGCACCTTTTCTTCAATGGGTGATTGAAGTAATGCCTGCGCATCGGTATTGATTGCATACCCTGTGACGTACGATGAATTGAATAATTTCTCATCAAAGAGACGATTGACGGCATTGCAACCTGCACCGCCGACGCCGTAGACTCGTATTCTTGGCTGAAGGGATTCAAGAAGGGCTTTCAGTTCTTCTTCCGAGCCTTGGTCAGGTGCCTGCTCGTGGGGAACAATTCGTTGTTCGTCATCAGACAGTTCGAGAACACGCTCAATGAGATGTCGCATAAGCAACATTTTGCTTACCGACAATTTGAATGTGCCGCCATAGCGAAGGGTCGTGAGGGCTGTTTAGGCCCCTTGGTTCTCTCGCCGCTTCAGTCGCGCAATCCGTCTTCTGTGACTTGGTAAACGCATTCACCGTCTGGAAGGTTCGGAGAGTCGACCAAACGAGCAATTCTGCGACCTCCTTTGGCCTTTCGCAGGTAGAGGCGGAAGGTGCTTGCGTGTGCGAGAATGTGACCACCGATTGGCTTGGTTGGGTCGCCCCACATGGCGTCTGGCTTCGAGTGGACTTGATTGGTCACGAGCACGAGGGCGTTGTTGATGTCTGCCAGTTGCTTGAGGTCTTTCAGGTGGCTGTTGAGCTTTTGTTGTCGTCGAGCGAGCATGCCACGTCCAATGAATTCAGCCCGGAAGTGGCTGGTCAAGGAATCGACGATGATCATCTTGACATTCAAGCCTTTGCTCATCCGCTTGATTTCGTCAGCGAGAAGCATCTGGTGAGCGGAGTTGTAGGCTCGGGCCACGTGGATTCGAGAGAGCACATATTCGGGGTCAAGTCCGTGTCCGCGTGCCATTTGGGTGATTCGTTCTGGGCGAAAGGTGTCTTCAGTATCGATGTAGAAGATATCACCGTCAAGGCCACCTTGTTCAACGGGCAGGCTGCAGTTCACGGCGAGTTGATGGCCAATCTGGGTTTTTCCGCTGCCGAATTCACCGTAGACTTCAACGAGGGCCTGTGTTTCAAACCCACCTCCGAGCAGGTCGTCAATGGATTGGACCTTGGAGGAGAGCTTCTGTACTTCACGGCGGCGTTCAAGGAGCGCATCACCAGAAACGAATCCGCCGATGTTGGCCATCTTCTTCGCTGCTGCGATGATCTTAGCTGAGACCGCCTCTCCGAGTTCTGCTTCTTCAGCAAGGTCGGCCGGTGACATAACAGCGAGGGCAAGGAGTTCTTCGAATCCTGCTTCTCGTAGTTTTTCTGCGGTTGCGGGTCCAACACCAGGCAAATCTTCAATGGTCACTTTGACCTCTTCATCCTCTGCCATCAGGAGGTCCTCTTCCTCCTCAGGTGCTTCATTCTTTTCAACTTCAATCTTGACTTTTTTCTTGCTTTTCGTTGCCATTTTGCATCACGTCTTGGGCTAACCTGTGCAGGCTTCCCTATATGAAGAAAGGAAAGAGGGCGCGACATCACAATTGCAAATTGGAAGCGATACCAGGAGAGGGCATAGGCGAGCAGTGCCTTGAAAATTTCAGTTTAACTTTTAGTTTTCTTTTGCTGAAAGTGAAGTCTCTTCCTCGTCTGCGACGGGTGGATTGAATGGATTGGGCGCAGATTCCTCCTCGGCGTAAAGCACCCGAACTCGGTGGTTGATATCGATTGAATCATTGCCAGAGTCAATGGTCACCTCAAGACTCCAATCTCCCATTCCCACATTGTATTCAGTATGTGACCATGATGCTTCCTGGCCGTTGCCGATTTGTTCAGTATGGGTGGCTTCTTCGACACTGTCGGGATTGACGAGATGCCAAGACACCGTGACTTGAGCGCCGATGAGTTCATTGGTATTGGCAATCGTTGATTCAAGACTGATTTTTTCGGGCGCTGGACATTCACAATCAGGCATTGTAGAAACGGGCATGTTCGCGGGTGTTTCGGTATTGGTTTGCGTCCAAATTATTTCCTTGTCAATGCGAATTTGAAGGTCCATTGAGCGCTCGTTATCACTCTCGTCAACGGCCGTAAGTCGGGCCGTGAAGAAGCCGTGTGTGAGGTAGGTGTAGGTGATTTCTGCTTGGTCGTTGGCGTTGACGGTCACCGTATTTGAGCCGTCATCGTCATCACCGGGGTCGTAGGTGAAGGTCTTCATCGTTCCAGCCTTTGAGGTCACGCGAGCAAAATCAAAGGACAGTTCTACACCCGTTGTAGACAGGGTTGTCCCGTCTTGGATTCGCTGCCCAATCATGCCTGCGGTAGCATCGTAGTGAACGTTCATGGTGATCGGATTTTCATCACCTGCTCCATCTTCACCTCCGAGGCAGCCAACGAGGGTGGCACTCAACAAAACGACGAGCAACAACCACGCCTTCTGTGTCCTCCCTCGCATGGTGAAGGGTAGCCCCTTCTGCTTCATGAATTAACTGCCGCCACCGTTCTTTCGTCCTGCGGCCTGTGGCGGTGGATTCAAAACGGTGAACCGTGGCGCTTGGGGTAGCGAGGTGGGGTAGTCTGGATATCCCGTCGGGCTCATAACCCGGAGATCGATGGTTCAAATCCATCCCTCGCTACCATTATCCGTACTGGTAGTAATCATGCTTGGGCTGTAAGTTGTCCAATGCGGATTGAAGCCGAGCATTGGCTGCCTGTTCACCCTGGAGGATCGCTTGCTGTTGCCCTTCAAGGCGCTCTTTCTCCTGCTGGCACAAAGCGGCCAGGGCCGGCATTGCTCGAGCGCACTCGTCGAGGGTCGCCAACACCTCATCGAGCATGACCATCGGTGAGTTTTCGGGTTGAAGTTGGAATTGGCCGTTTGCAAGAATCACATCGCCCGCCGTCTGTATGGCTCCCATAAAGCGTTCAATATGTGGCTTTGAAGGGGCAGAACGGGCGCCATGAAGCGCAGCCAAAAGGTGGCCCGGAGAGAGCCGTTCACACTTTGAAAAGGCCTTTTTGGCTGCTTTGTTTTTTCCAGCAGCGGCGTACAACCGTCCCGCCCGCAGGTGGTCTTCTTCCTCGGGTTGCATGGACGCCAGCATGTTGGGTGCGTGTTTCTGGAGAAGTCTGACGAGAGCCTTTCGTTCACGATGCATCCGTTTGATGGTGCCGAGACTCTGGTCTGCTTTGTTGCGCATGAGGTAAATATCACACATCAAACGCAAGCCCTTGAGCAGGAAGACTTGGTCTTGTGGTTCACGCTTTTTCTTTGAGAGCATAAGGTCACAAAACTGCGTCGCCATGACTTCAGAAAGTTCCAACCGACCCCCGTCCATGTAGCGCTCGATTTGAACGAGCGTTTGTGAGGGGTCTTGCATACCGAACATGGCACCATGCTGAGGCAGGGACTCCTTGCCTATCATGCCTTTCCTACATCGGACGCATTCCGTCGCTGAGCCATTTACATAGTGGCAGGGACCGGCAAGCAGCATGACCGAGCGTCGCATCATCGCGTTATCCGGCACACCATGCGTTGGCAAGTCAAGCCTCGCTGCGCTGATGGCAGAAAGAGGGTGGCATCTTCTCTCGCTTCGTGATCTCGCTGAAGAATACGGTTGCTTGGGCGAGGAAGATACACATGACGGCGCTGCCCCCGTCGACATCCATGCTCTGGATGAGGCATGGGAACAACCCTCCGAAGGGAAGTACATCATCGACGGTCATCTTGCCCATTTGTTGCACGTTGATGCCGTTGTTTTACTGCGGTGCCGCCCCTCAATTCTTCGTCAGCGGCTCGAAGCGAGAGGATACGCTTCTGAGAAGGTTCGTGCCAATGCTGAATGGGAGATGACGGCTGGACACTGGTCTGAACTCATCGAATTTGAAATCGATGTGCCCGTACTTGAAATGGACAGCAGCGACACTGCCGCCAATGGATTGGCCGACGAGTTGGAAGCGTGGTTGGCCAAGGATTGCCCCTTTGAGGGCATGGAAGCGGCAGCACTTGGTGCACTTGATTGGCTTGCAGAATCGGGGCGTTGAGGTAAAAAGACTCCACAAACCATAACAGGGAATCGGAAGTCGTCGCTCTATGGCACTTGAAAAAATGCGTCGACGATGGGAAGCTGTTCTCCAGCCCGTTTTGCGGACCTTCTCATCCTTTTCACCGATCACCATCACTTGGCTTGCCCTCCCCTTTGGTCTTGCAGGCGGCCTGTTGGCGATGTATGCTCCTGATGAAGCAGCAGGTGGCTTGTGGATGCTTGGTGGTGCAGCAATGATTGGTTTGGCCATGCTCTTTGACGGTCTCGATGGTTCCTTAGCGCGAGCCAAAGGTGAAGTGACTCGGTGGGGTGATTATCTCGACCATACCATCGATCGTATTCTCGATGCAGCATGGGTGGTTTGCATCAGTGCTTCGGTTTTTGTCAACGATTTGGTCTTGGGTTTTGCTGCTGCCTTTTTCACACTCTTGGGCTCATACATGGGCACCCAAGCTCAAGCCGTTGCAGGTTCACGAAATTATCGCGGATTCTCACGAGCCGACCGCACCGTATTGACCCTGCTCGCTTTGGTTTCCATGGGCGTGATGTTGTTGGCCGGCTGGTCCATTGATGCGTCCTATGGTGGTTGGTTCGACCACATCAAGGTCAATCCCTTGAGTTTGATCGTCTTCATCTCGGCCCTTGGCGGCTTGTGGACCTTCTTCGTTCGTTTCCTTCAGGCACAACAAGAAATCAGGGCCATCGACGCTGCTGACCCGCTTCCTCAACCCAATGCTGTTACCGAGGAAGATTCTTCCGATTAACGGATGCACACATCCGGTCGGTTGATGACCGTTTTTGACCTCTATGAAGCGACATAGTGATAACGGACGAAGGGCACATAAGGATTGATGGGTAGTCCACCGACTGAACGAAACGGAAGTTCTCGCGCACTTTTTTTGGTCTTGTGCATGCTATTTGCACTTGTTCCTGTGAGTCACGCACAAGCTGTAGACCTGGGCGACCCCTACAACCTACAGGCTCAAAATATTCAGGCCGTTTTTAACAACGTGACTGAGACGACGGTCATCACTTGGGAGAATATCGACTCTCAAGGGGCCGAACTCAACGGGTTGTTCAGTGCCACCTACAACGTCTACCGCCATACCATGCCCATCGACCCAACAAATCTTGCATCGATGACGCCCTTTGCCTCAGTCGATGCCTGCGATTCATCGGTGGCTGTTGGTAATCCTTTCAACTGCCGAGCGACCGCTCATCCCGGTCATAGCTTCTCATATCTGGTGCCACCTGGTACAAACGGTTCGTTTTTCTACGCGATCACAACCACTCTTTCCAACGGAACAGAAGCCGCTGAACTTTTGACCAACGGGTCTCATATCTACGACCCCGTCCAAGAATTGACCACACCCGTTTACACCCCTTACATCATCTCAGCGGACTTTGATGCTACTGCCAGCGAGACCACGCTTCGATGGCTCAACTACAACACTATCTCGCCTGTTCTGCCCGACACGGGACCGAATGCTCTCAAGATTCATGTTTGGCGCACGGACTACCAGATGAGCCGTGCGTTGGGCCCAGCCCTTCTTGCTACTGAGACTCCGCTTGCTCAACTCAACGCTTCAGAAACAGAATATGTGGTCCAAATTCTACCCAATACACAACGAGAAAGTTACTACTCCATCACATATCTTCTACCGAATTTCACCGAATCAGGAGATGACTACGAAGACGTGCGCTTCCTCGGGCAAAACACACTCACTGCACCGGTTATTGAGGACAATCAACCACCGAACCAACCGATTTTACTTGGTGCTGAATTCATTGCAGAGCCGAGTACTGGTGCGGGTTATACCAACATCTCTTGGGGCGACGTCGCTTCTGAAGAGGGTGAAACATATCGCGTTTACCGCTCGGACCAACCCTTTACGACCATTTTGCGTAATGACGTAGAGCTCATCGTCAAGGACGTCCTTGAGGGCATTGGCTCCTACCAGGTCACCGTCCCCCAAGGCTTCCTTGGTTACTCATACTATTGTGTCGTTACCGTTGATGCCACTGGCGTCATCAACACCAACACTGACGGAGATTCCTGCACCAATGCCATCGAAGAGAATGCCTTCTACGGCTGGGTGGCCGAACCAACCAACGTCCAAGCAACTTTCATGGGTGACCAAACGACTCGGGTCACATGGAATGACCAGTTGGGTGTTGAAGGAGAAATATACCACCTATGGTACAGCACTTACAGGGTGATTGGTGCCCAATTTGTAGAGAATCAAACGTTGATGTATCTCGGCACGGTAGCCGATGGCGTCGGTTACTTTGACATCGCAGTACCCGAAGACGAGTACCGTACGAATTCCTTCTACTACGTCACTTCAGAGGCGCTTTACGGCAACGTCAACGGCACCTACCACTACACTGGCTTGGTGCAAAATTACGCCCAAGTTGAATTTGAAGACACACGCGCTCCCAACCCCGCTCGAATCAAGAATGCCTTTTCGATTGGTGCAATGAAATTGGTGAGCCTTGAATGGTTCAATGAAGACGAAGTAGACGAATCCTATGCTATTTGGCGCCATTATGGTGAACCCTTCGGGGCAGATGAGAACGACGTTTCAACGATCGGTAGCGAGGGTTGGGAATTGGTCCTCCCCGACATCACCACCTCATCTTTCACCGGCAATACCATCACTCGCGAATTTGACATCCCTTCCGAAGTTGACCGCAACGTTTGGTACGCTGTCACCATCACCGACCAATTTGGTAATTTCAACGATGAGATTTTCGCTGGTTTCGGCGGTAACGCATTCAAGGTCGCCGAAGATACGCTGTTGCCCGAAGGTGTCATGACCGTCGTGGATAGCGACGGCGCACCTTACGACAGCACCACTTTGGTTGCTGGAGAGTACAGCATTCGCATTCAGGTGAACGAGGATTTAGGCACCACCCCGACCATTAACATCACCACTTCAAACGGCGGCATGCTGACCAACGATGGTGAACCACTTGCTATGTTGAACAACAACATCAACAACCCCGACCTCGGACCCCTGTTCTCGTACGACTTCAGCGTCTCTTCTCAAATGGAAGCAGGTGATATGGTCATCAACGTGACGATGGAAGACGAATCTGGAAACGAAGTGACTCAAACATGGACCCTCCTCTCCATTGACGCTCAATTGCCTCAAGTGACCATCTTCTCCCCGACACCGGCCGGAGATGGCTCAAAGTATCTCTACGGTAACCGTATCAACCTTCTCGCAGGTGCTGAAGACGATGTGGTCATCACTTCATTCCAATACCGTTTCACCTACCACTTTGGCGGTACCACTGGAAGTTCCCTCTCAACTCCTTGGGCTGACCTGAGCGGCGTGACCGACATTGGCAACAACAACCGTACGCTCACCGCTGACATGGAAATCACCACGGGCAACTTTGAGGCAGGCTATCACGCAGTGACCGTCCGAGCCACTGACGGAGCAGGCAATGAAGTACAGAAGCGCGTTGAATTCATCGTAGACTTCTGCCGAAACCGACTTGATGGAACGACCTTTTGTACCTATGAAGAACAGTTGAAACCTCCCATCGAACCAGAGGTCATCACCCCTTCCTATTCCGACCCACCTTACGTCATGGTGTGGATTATCGGTGCTGTGAACTTGGTTGCAATTATCGTGTCCTTGCTCGTCGTTCGGGCGGGTATGGCCGGTCCAAAGAAGAAGAAGCGCGGTGATGAAGAAGGCGATGACGATTGGATGGCTGAATTCATGGGCACGTCTCAAGACCTTGACATGGACGCTGTAACGGGTACGGGCAGTGGTACGCCTGAGGAAGAAAAGAAGGAAGAATCGTCAGAAAGCGAGACTACAGAACCTGTGGAGGACGACGATCCCTTCGCCATCAACATCACTCAACGTAAAGAGCGTCGCCGAAAGAAGAAGCCTGAACCCGAGGACGACGATGACGACGATGACGACGACGATGACGATGACGACGACGACGATGACGACGATGACGATGACGATGACGACCGCCCCAAGAAAAAGGCAGTCCGTCGGGCTGTCGGTCGCCGCGCAGCACCACGTAAAGCTCCACCAAAGCGTCGCGCAGTGAAGAAACGTACATCGGACGACGATTGATGTGACTGCGATGCCTGAGGAGGTCTAAGTATGAGTGAACAAACCCATACATCTGCAGACCAGCATGGTGAATCAGAGCCCGACTTTCACTCTCTGGTTGATGCGTTCAATCCGATGAAGAATAAGTTGAATTGGCTTCTGCTTGCCGTCCCTATCACGTTGTTTTACGAATTCAGCGGGTCGTTAGAAATGGCTTTCTTCTTCTCGATGGTCGCCATTGCTCCACTCGCCTTTTTGATGGGGAAAGCCACAGAAGAAATCGCTCTTCGGACCGGTGAAGCCGTCGGAGGGTTACTCAATGCAACCTTCGGAAACGCTGTGGAAATGATCATTGCGGGGATGGCACTCTATGCAGCATCAAAGAATCCAGACGTGCTTGAAACCATGGTGACGGTTACCCAAGCATCCCTCATCGGATCCATTCTTGGCAACCTTCTGCTCGTTCTTGGAATTGCGATGCTCTATGGAGGGTTGAAGCATCGAGAGCAAAGTTTTGCATCCCAAAGTGGACAAATGAACGGGGCCCTTCTGGTCATGGCTGTGGTTGCTCTCATCATTCCATCAGCCTTCCATTTGTCGGGTGGTTCTGACGGCGATGTACTTCGCCTCTCCTATGCTACTGCCATCATTTTGCTGGCCATTTATGGCTGCTCGCTTCTGTTCCAACTCAAAACACATTCTGCCGATTTTGAATCGGGTGGTCATGGCGGCCATGAGCACCCAGAGATGAGCATCAAAGATGCTTGGACGCTGCTTCTTCTCGCAACCTTATTGGTCGGATGGATGGCTCACGTCCTCGTTCATAGCCTCGAGGTCACCGTTGAAAAGTGGCACATGCCTGAACTTTTCATTGGCGTCATCCTCGTTCCCTTCTTTGGTAATGCTGCTGAGCATTTCACCGCAGTCCTTGTCGCTGGAAAGGACAAGATGGACCTCTCTATCGCCATCGCCATCGGTAGCAGCGTACAGATTGCTCTTTTTGTTGCACCTGTCATGGTTCTCTTGGGATGGGCCTTGGGCGTTGGCCTTCCTCTTCAGTTCGGATTGCTTGAAACCGCAGCGACCTTCGTTTCGGTCTTCATCGCGATCGCCATTCTCGCCGACGGCAAAACCAACTGGCTCGAAGGCGTGATGTTGCTTGCATGTTATGCCATCCTAGCCCTTGCTTTCTTCTTCCTTTGAGGTGAACGTGATGAAGCGACAAGAGGCCATCGGATACGGCGCGATTGTCGTCTCTATTTTGCTCGTGATTCTTGGCTACAATGGAATGACGTTCGAGGGTGAAATTCAGGACATCCCAACTCCAAATACTCCCAATCGTTCCTATTTCGCCGATGAACCTCTTCCAGAGAAAGGCTTCGGCCCTTTCCTTGCCGTGACTCTTGACCTTGTATGGGACCGCGATGATGTCTATGCGGTCATCGTTGACCAAGACGAGAAAAATACCTGTGAATCCACGCCTCCAGGGCTGCAAGACTTTGGTGACGCAGCAAAATGTGGACCCTATGACTCGGACGTCATTGCCGGAAGCACAGACGGTTCAAGCGGGCTGACATGGCAAGTTGAACCCGGGACATACCATGTTGGCATCGGCACCTTCGAGCCGGTTCCCGATGGCTTTGAAGTCAATATGCAGTATGCGGTTCACCTTCAAGCAGGCTTTGCACTTTACTTCGTGTTCATCCTTGTCGGCATTTTCGGACTGGCCTATACTCGTGTGGAATGATCACTCAACTCCGTCGTAGTAGGTGGCGACTGCGGCGTCAATTTCGTCCAATATGGCATGTTCATCCAACGTTAATGTCACACCGTCTCTGCGAAGCGCCTGCCCGTTGACCCAAAGGTCAAGGCATTCTGCTCCGTTGAACACCAGATTTGCAAGATGACGGTTGTCGCTACGGCCTCGTGGGCGCATCCGAACGTCCTCAAGATTCCAAACAGCCCAGTCGTTGCTTCCTTTGGTGGCCAAATCCATAGCATCTACGGCTGGCAGGAGCGTTGAATCCCAGTGGTCGTGGCGTTGCACCAAGGAGGCAAGGCGGGCCTCAGCTTGCATGTTCAGACCGTTTCCGGATGAAGCAGCCCCGTCGGTTCCTAAACGAACATCCACGCCCGCTTCGAGGTAGGCGGGTAGCGAGAGCGTTCCTCCACAGGCCAGTTTCATGTTGGAGGAAGGGCAATGAACAGCCGTTGCCTCATGCTTTTTGAGCATACGAATTTCATTTTTCTTTACCCACGAAGCGTGAGCGCACACGGTCCCCGGCTGGAAGAAGTCGATGCTGTCGAGATACTCAACTGGATACAGGCCGTTGTCACGATGGCAATCAGCGACTTCTTTGCGTGTTTCACTGACGTGAATGTGCAGGCGAGCATTACGACGCTGCGCCAGTTCCGAAGCGCTGCGTAAGGTTTCCTCACTGCACAAATACACCGAATGCGTTGCGATGGCGTATTGCACCAAATCCTCTTCAGAATTTGAAGCGAGAAGGCCGTCCAATTCCTCCAAGGCAGAAGCAGCGTCTGTGTGACTGGGTAACGCAGCGTCACTAACAGGTCCACCAATCAACCCACGCAAGCCTGCCTTCGTGAGAACATCACCTGTAACGGCTGGATAGAAGTACATGTCAGCGGCGAAGGAACTCCCTGTTCGGATCATTTCAGCCGCAGCACACCGTGAACCCATGCGAACGTATTCGGGCGTGATTCGGGCTTCGGTTGGAAAGATAGCTTCATTCAGCCAGCGGTGCAAGGGAAAGCCATCACTGAAATCTCTTGCATTGAGTTGCATTGCTAAGTGCGTATGCCAGTTTTGGAAACTACGCGTAATCAGTCGCTTTGAACCATCGATGTCCTCAAGAACATCTTCATCGCCCTTTGATTCAGACCACGAACCGTCCTTGTGAAGCAGGACATCGCCCACGGTTTTCTGACCGCCACGGTCGTAGAGGACCGTGTTGCGATAGCGGACCGCTGTGTCATCGGTCATGGTTGAGCCTGTTCGCCATGATTCATGAACGCTGAGGTTGAGACCGACTTCCTTATGTTTGATTGGGTCAGCGGGGAAATCACCGCCACTGTGGCTTAGTTGGTAGAGCATCTGATTCGTAATCAGAAGGTCGGGAGTTCGAATCTCCCCAGTGGCTCCTTCTCACTCGTTATGTGCCGCCGCCGTGATGTCGACGCCAAAGGCGACCGCGCTTTGCTCAAGACTGACTACACCGGGGAGGGGACGGCCTGCGATATAATCCAAGCAAGCACCTCCACCCGTAGAGACGTGCCCCATTTTCTGCGTAAGGCCACGCTTGGTGACCAAGGTCGCTGTGTGGCCTCCGCCCATGACGGTGTAGCCTGGAGATTCAGCACATGCGTTGAGAATCTCTATGGTTCCAAGTGCGAAATCAGTGATCTCAAAGACGCCTGCAGGACCGTTGAGGATGATGGTTCCTGCTTGTTTGATGGCGGCAGAAAGGTATCGAATGGAGCCCAGGCCGAGGTCGTGAAGCGGTGCTTCAAGTGGCAGGTCTGCGAGAGGTAAATCCACACGATTGCCTTCGATGTTGGCGGCGACATCAACCGGGAGGTGAATCTTTGATCCGTGCTGGTTGAGAAGGTCACGAGCACGCTGAATCGTGGGCGCCCATGCCTCCTTCAATTCGTTTTTGAGGAATTCACGGTTGACTTCTCCGATGTCAAAACCAGCCAGGTCAAGCAGAATATTTGCCACGCCGCCAGTCGGCCAAACTTCGTCAGCAATTCCATTTCGCAGCATGTTTTCAGCCACCTGAATGGAATCGTCGACCTTGACGCCTCCAAGCACAGCCAAACAAGGTCGCTTGGGCGTTTCGAGCGCCATATCCAATTTCTTCAATTCATTGCCCATGAGTTCACCGGCAACGCATGGAAGCATGCTGGCAAAACCAACGATGGAAGGCGTGGAACGATGGGCACAGGCGAAGGCATCGTTGACGAAGAGGTCCGCTACACTGGCGAGTTTTTGCACGAGTTGAGTCTCAGCCATTGCGTTCATGTCACCATCCACCGTCATTTCCTCCTCATCCATGCGGACATTGTTGAGCATGAGCAGTTGACCCGCTTCCAAGCCCTCAATCGCTTCCATCGCCTTGGCTCCGTGTATGTCGTTCACCCATTTCACTTGACGGCCAAGGAGACGGCCAAGTTCACGGGCGTGACCCAAGGTGCTGGTGAAGTCGTCTTTTCCAGGACGTGATTGGTGCGCCATGATGATGACTTTTGCTTTGACCAAACGCTGAATAGTGGGCAGAATAGCACGGATTCTGGTATCGTCAAGAAAGGATTTGGTTGAGGGGTCCATCGGGCTGTTGATGTCCACCCTAAGCAGGACCGTCTTGCCGTCAACATTGACGTCGTCCAAAGCGAGGACCTTTGCCATTGCGTCAATCCAAGCGCTTTCGGTTTTTCATCCCTCGCCTCACGGAGGAGGTGTCGGATGGGAGGTAAGGGTGGCAAGACGCGCGTCTGACCGGGCACTTGGGCGCGAAAGGTGATAAGTCCAGCGAGAACCTTGACCTTCATGGCTGATGAGCCGACGGGGAACGATGCGCCTTTGGAGGGTGCACGACGCCGCGCCAGCACGGCTACCTCTGCCTTTGGGGTCTCTCGTCGAGAGGGTCACGACGCCACGACCTACTACACCAGTCGCCTGAATGAAGGCTTGGTTGCTTCACGAGAAGTCGGTGAGGCACAAAGCGTTCCATTAGAACATCTTGACACCGTTCTCTGCGGAGATTCAAGGACCTTGCCTCTACCCAATAATTGCGTGCATCTCGTCGTGACTTCGCCACCCTACAATGCTTCAAAAGAGTATGATGAAGACCTTTCACTGCCCGAATACCTCACGTTACTTCACGAAGTCTTTGCTGAATGTTATCGGGTGCTCACACCCGGCGGTCGCATGGTCATCAACGTGGCCAATTTGGGTCGCAAGCCCTACATCCCTCTCTCATCGCACATCAACATCATGATGCATGAAATTGGCTTCTTGATGCGCGGAGAAATCATTTGGGATAAATCAGCAAGCGCAGGGTCATCCTGTGCTTGGGGCTCCTTCCAATCGGCTTCAAACCCCTGCTTGCGTGACGTGCACGAATACCTTCTCGTCTTCTCAAAAGGTGATTACAAACTCCCGAGAACGAAAAACGAGCGGGCCGAAGGTCGCTTGGACACCATCCCCAAGGAGGCCTTCATCCAACATACCAAATCCATCTGGTCCTTTGCCACCGAACGGGCCTCAAGGGTGAACCACCCCGCCCCGTTCCCCGTTGAATTGCCGAAGCGTTGCATTGAGATGTATTCCTTCACGGGCGATGTCATCCTCGATCCGTTCAACGGTTCGGGTACGACATGCGTTGCGGCGAAACAGCACGGACGGCATTACATCGGCGTGGACCTTTCTCCCGAATACTGCGCCATCGCTGAAGAGCGATTGGCCACAACATCTTCGCCTCAACTGGACGAACTCATGAATTAATCCTGAGCGATGTCGCCCCAGAAGCCACCTGGCCCTGTCTCTTCTTCGACAACATCAGGAATGGGTGCCGCTGCTTCAGCTTGTTTAACGATGTCATCATACATGTTGGATTGAGGTGATTGAATCACCTGCGTGAGTTGGGCAGAATCATGCTGTCCCATCAACACTACTTGATTGTCGGCGGTGGAGGCGTGTGCCATTCCCACTCCGCGACCTGCGAGGACGGTCAAGAGGCCGAAGCAACACATGCCGCATCCCAGGCTGGAAAGAGTCTCTCCTAGGGCGTAGTTATCCATGAAGGAATCCAGCTCGCCCTCCACTGCGAGGAGCCACACCTCATCGGTAGCTTCGTATTCGTATTTTCCGGGTTCGAGTGGACCTGCTTTGAACTGGTACATATCCCTATCACCCCAGGCAACACAGTCGGTTTTTGTGACACTCACAGGCTGTCCATATTCTCCATATATTTCCAAAAAGAAGTCTTCACACTCGTAAGTTCCGTATTCATCAAAGGCGATGATTACCATTCCTTCTTCTTCCAATGTGATTGTAAAGGTGCCAGTATTGCCATATTCATCGTCGTTGAGTACTGTGGAGTTGCTATCCTCCAACCCGATGCCGATGAAGAAGGGAGCCAATGCGATAACGACCAAGGCCCATCCAAACCGTTTCACTCTAAGGCTACCTTGCATGATGCGAACCCATCACTCAACGATATCAAGGTTCCTCACCCACCTTCGCTTGTGCCTTGAAAGAGTGTGAAGACCGACAAAAACCAATGAAAAAGCATTGATTTCAAGAAGCGGTGAATCCAATATGGATTCATACTTTCATGGTACTCTCGCACGAAGGACACTGAATGGTGCCGGAATAATCGGCAGGAATGTTCAGCGATTCTTTGCATTGACTGCATGCCACTTGTCGCTTTTTTTTCTTACCACCTCCGGAATTAAAAATACGCTGAAGTGATGGGGGCCACCCATCCTTCATGTTTCCATCACCGAGGAGAAGTGGAAGTCCGACGATTGCAAAGCATGTGGAGGAGCACAAAATCGAGGTCATGAACATCGCTGAATCACCCCAGATGAGTGTCACGGGTTCATGTCGCTCATGTTTTCAGCGTGGAAGGCGAGACTCAGGATTCCCGATATGACCAAGACGGCCAACGTGATAAAAATTCCATTTTTGTATTCTTGATAGATGAGCGCTCCCCCCGTTAGGAAGCCGATGCCAATGAAAAAGCCGACTGGAGCAAGCAACCAACCGATCATTTGCTCGTTGTTAAGAGTCCACAACATCGACCAACC